>Ga0302221_10000667_pt1 | contig 24218 bp, 7 predicted proteins | sample II_Palsa_E2_1_FD_193517 | JGI IMG/M metagenome (GOLD analysis project Ga0302221, IMG submission 193517) | Peat permafrost microbial communities from Stordalen Mire near Abisko, Sweden - II_Palsa_E2_1 | ecosystem: Environmental > Terrestrial > Soil > Palsa > Peat permafrost | place: Sweden... | reverse complement strand
TATTTGACAGCAACTCGTCTGATCAATATACTTCTGCATTGCGGAATAACCAACTACATGATAACGTGAGCTCAAGGAGTTGGGAAGGTGCAAAACCTGTAGCGTATATTACTTCTATTGCCTTATTATATTCTTCCAAGTATAAATAGGTTCTTGCTCCAGTGCTTGGCATGGATACATACGGCAACGTCCGTGTTTGATAAAGAGAAAAGAATTTTTCCTGCGAGCGGAGGCGTTATATCGACTTGTGATCTTGCTTAGCCTGGAGATATCACGGATAAACTTTACTCCTTCCTTTCTATCGCACATTCAAGAGTCGAACAGGGAATCATTCACACATCTTGTACCTTCCAAAATTAAAAGAGGCTGCAGAGATGATTCACACATTGCACAACTTCCCAAATGGAAGCGAGCTGCGGGAATGATTCACGCATTGCACAAGCGAGTTTTTCAGCACGTTTTATACTCTGCTTTCGCCAGAATACGACGAGCAAACTGAATTGTTCCTGGCCCAAGCATAGGTGTTGTCTGGCTGCTGACACGGGTGAATTCTGCTTAACGCCTGACTACTTTCTATCACGTGGGATATACTGTTGGGACATTTGAATCTGAAAGAGTAAGCTGCGGGCATGTATGAGGAATGCTAGATTGCGATTAAAGAACCGATAACAAGGATTGAAAGACAACAAAAGCGGGAGTGACAATGCATACTTTCTGCTCTTTTGATCATGGAGAAATAAACAAGTGAGGAGACAAGATGCTGGGGCTTGGGCATTGAGTAACCGCTAAACCGTGAGGGTATAATAGTAAGCAACATGAAGTACGAGAGTATGCACTAGAGCCTTGGCTCATGTAAAAGAAGAAGCTTGTACCTTTGTTGCCTGCCCAAAGATAACGAGAACGGTAGAGATATAATAATATCTATTTGCACCTCTCACTTATAGCAAGATAATGCGCGGGAAGTCGTTAGTACATTTGAATCTAAGGGGGTCGACTGCGGACGTGAAGAGAAAATGGCAAACTATAGTAAAAGAACGGGCACCAAGGACAGAACGACAAAGGAGAGGGAAGTGACAATGCTTCATTTTTGTTCTCTTTAAAACTAGGAAAATAAATAAGTAAGAAGGAAAGATACTTGGCCGTTAAGGGCTTTGGCTTTAAGTGACTTTGAGGGTATAATACTAGTTCAATTAAAGTGCGAAAGTGTGCATTAGACCCTTGCTCTAATATTCAATAAAAGTATGTGCCCCCTTTGTTTACCGGAAAGAAGACGGAGAACGGTAAAGAAGTAGTAAAATATACTTGGTCTCCTTGCTTACAGAAAAATAAAGTAGTGAAAGGCGGGGCAAGGAGGAGATTTATATTTTTCCTCTTCTAATATTCACAAATTGCAAAGATATAAAAGAGAGCACGTTTTAGACATTTTCCAAGAGGAGTCATCCTATATTTATACTTCTCCTTTTATAAAGTGCAAATAGTAATACAATTGAATAGCAATAGTCCATCACCTTGTAGCCTTCGATACCGTAGCTAGCATCTATAGTAGTTATATATTAAATAATTAAGAGGATATTGTGACATCTCAGATTTGTATCTGGTCACTTCATTTTGACTGGGAGGCTACCGGTAGCTTTGGAAAGCGGGTGTCCGCTTGCAAGCGGAAGCGGATAATGAACAGACAAGAAGGGAGAAATGACAAAGAAAACAAAAGTGACAATGTTACTCTAGTAACTGCGCTCCTCATGTTGCAGCAGGAATTGAAGGTAGATGAGTGCGGGGTAAAAGAAATCGCGACAAGTAGAGAAGTGAAAGTCGCACAGAGCTGCTTGCTATATTTAGAAAGTACATTAGAACTTTGGTCCAAGCAGTCAAATATACACACATGGCCTATTTTGCTTAAGGAGAAAGACTGACAAAGGGAGAGAATATATAGTCTGCCTTCCCCGCTTACGGCAAAGTGGAGCAGGAAGCGGGAGGCAAGTAGAGGCAAGAAGGGATTATTTCTTTCTCTTATATTTTCATGAAATGATTTATATTTTCCCTTTATCTTCCGAATCTTCAAGTTTCTTACGCTAGTATTCTCACCGATAAATACTACCTGTTAGAGTAATATAACGGGCAATATATAAGGCAGAAAGAGACATAAGCCTGAGAGAAGTAAATGTACATCCCTTAGTGAACTAAAGAAAAATTGCAGTAAACTATTTAAATCGAAATTACTTTTGATGCTAAATCTTTGCACTTGAGTCAAAGGCAGTGTTGCACTTTTCTTGCTATTGGACCCTCGTCCGAAATCTTCGTCCGAAATCAAGATGGCAAGTGACAAACGAAAGGACTTTGACAATCGTTTGTTGGATCTTTTAATGTTTCAAATATATATAATGTGTATAATTCCTAAGAAATTCGAAAAAAGGGAAAAAGTTTTAGGTAGAGACTTCAGAGAGCTGTATACCTTTCTGAAAGTATAAGGGTGGTTAGTCTTCGACAGATGAAGCAGTGGTTGATGGTAGGTTGGTAACTGGTTCTTATTGCATGCTTCTTGCCCTGAGAATGCGCCGTTAAATATTGTGAGTAGGCAGCGGGTTATGAATGTCACTCGAGGACTGCTTAATGACTCAGAATATTATAATGTCACTGGAACATTCTTTCTTAAAATGATCTTGAACAAGACTTGAGAATTGGGAGCGCGGCAAAAAATTATTCCGTGTCAAATGACCCAGTCTACTTTGCTTCTACATATAGGACTTTCTTTCACTTTATAGGCCGTCTTTCCTCGTTTATATATGCATCTCGTTTTCTTATACTCAGAGGCAAAATTCCACATTGCTTCTCCGCTATAAGCTGGGCATGGATCAGGCAGCGCCTCGATCGCCCTTATCTAAATTGCTTGATTATATAAAGAATACCTTAAGAGGATCGGGTCCAAGGTTTTCCTTTGTCTAGAACCTATACGGGGGCCATTATCTGAATGAACTGTTTATGTAAAGCAATCTCACTTGACAAGAGAAATAAAATGACAGCAAAAATCGTCCGGTGTATTTCATCTGTTTGTAATAACGCCGACTCCCCAATTTTCCAAGCAGAATATGCATCTTTCAATACTTGCAGGACCACTGAATGGACAACCTGAGTATAGAACAAACGGTAGCATGCAAAAATCCAGCAGCACGAAGCACAAATTTCTTGGAGAATCCAAAGACCTTATAAACTCGGCCAAAAAGGGGCTCTCGGCATCACATTTCTGCAAATTATATTGTGTTGAGCCTGGTGTGAAGATCCCTCGAAAGTCGGGTAGTCGATCAGTCATCAGTACAAAGGTTTGACCTCCTGGTCCTCGTCCACCTACGAGTTCATGGACCGGGCATTGGTATTTTGACCGGCGAGCCCGTACATGTTCTCCCATCACCTCAATCTTCTCTGCTGTACAAGCTAGCTGTATCCACTGGATTCGTGTCGCTGAAGATGCTCCCAGCAGACGCAAGTTTACTCTTCGGATTTTAAACAAAACAGCTTTTCAGCAGAGATGCTCGTCCCAAGGTATGAAATGAATTCCATGAGTAACTGTTACTTCAGCAGCAACCTCTGTCGCGATGATAGTAACACAGGCACCGGTAGAAATGGAAATGGCAGTGACCTCCCAGAATCCAACTTTAGCCCCAGCTGAAAACCGCCCAGCTTGGGGTAGATAAATTTTATTCTCTACTACAGCATTCAGCATTCAGCATTTTTTTTGCTTCGGGAGTCAAGAAATTTGGGAGGGCTGCACGTACTTGGAAGACATCGCAGAAGACAATCTTTTTGGCTGCAAGAGCGGACTGATGATATGTTGGAAAACCATTCAATTGTAACCGACCTAATAACGGGCTGCTGGCAAAGACAAGCAGCAAGCTTAGCTATGACAAATACTAATGTCTGTGTAGAACAAGCAGATGGAGACAGCTTACGATAGTCCTGGGTGACCACTTACTGCATTGACAAAATCTACCAAATGATAACGTTTTACAATACAGAGTCTATATGTCAGCCGGAACGATGGTCATGCTCTGGAACTTAATTGGATCTCATCCACAAATTTAATTCAAATATTGAACTCTATACCAACGTAATGCGCCTTTGAGGAAGCCTTGTGTCTGCCAAAGAAAAAACACCAGGATAATCAAATACACCCATACCAACTCTCTTGAAGGAATTATTTGGCCCAACATAGTGAAGTAGCAGACACTCAAGGATAGTCTTAGTGTGGGGAATAGTGATATTTACTGGAAGAAGGTATAGTGTGTCTTTGAGAGCCTTCAAGGGATCGTTTTCAGGGGCATCAAGGACAATGCGGCCATTATGTTCCGGCCCGCTGCTAAGGCTGATCGCATAATCATCTTTCCCAATATTATCTTCATTGATCTTCCAACCGGTTAGTGCTTCTAGCGTATCCACGACGCCAGAGAAAGTCAAAATGGTGTTGTCCATTCTTCCTGAGCTTTTCCCATCCGATTTCTCTTCCATAAATTCGAAGTCAAAAATGCGTGCTTGATTTCTTCTCCATGGCCAGAGGCTTGTGGTTAGGGACGCAAAGCATTTAGGACCGTCTAATGCTAACCACGACCATGAACTTGCGCGTTTGACTTTTGGCGTTTTCAGCACCAGGCCAACGGCTGAAGGATTAACACTTGGATCCACAGCTGTCGCAATAACCCCTCTTTCCCATAGTAGGCCACTTGCAAGGTCATTAGCCCATAAACCACCGACATAAGCATCATGAGTAATGGCGGCAAATTTCTGAGCAATGCCTGCAATAGCGGGCAATCTGTCAGACTCGATAGTGATTTCGCGTCTGCAATAATCTTGAACCATTCGGTACCATGCATCGTAAATCTCTTCAACAGGGCCAGTTGTCTCTCGATCGGTGGATGACCATCCCTTCTTCTTCAATCTTCCAGGCTCTCTGGAATTAATAATTTCTCCAAGTTCCGAAACTGAAAGTGCACCGGTTGAAAATATCTCACCCAAATGCAGAACCTTGAACATGCTGCTGCCTTCCCATGGTTGGCAGTCTCTTTCACCTGGATCTTCCTCTCCTTGGCCATCCCAAAGATCTTTGCGACTCGAATCCCATATGAAGTCATTCTCTCTGCGGAATCGTGTTCGGCACTCCCATTCCATTTCCATTGAACCCATGTGCAGCAGACGTCGTGAAAGTATACGCTCCTGCAAGCACCAACCTCTTTTGCTCAGCTCACCATCAACGGCTTGGCTAACGATGTGTTCCGCGGGCCAGCGTAAGTAATAATTACCCCCAGGCGTACCTTCACGAGTAAGATATGGCATTTTCACGAATGTTAGGTGTTTGTGCTCTGAAATGAGTGTGGAGTTTGCTGATATGGCACCAGATGCCGATATGGTGAGCGTGGCATTCGCATATATGTCATTCATTATGTGTGTATGTCGGTTCCAATCGTCGTCGGAGCCTTGAAGTATGCACAAGGCGTCGATCCAAAGATATCGAAATCCTAGTCTTCTTGCTATGTCGATAGCGTCTGTAAAAGTTCGATTCATTCTTCGAGTCGAAATACCCAGCTTATGGGCTTGAATGTTATTTGCTGTCGTTTTATATACTTCAACTTTGCCCCAACTATAGGTGAGCGCAACATAGTGAAATTTCGCTCCCTTGGTCTCGATCAAGCTAATATAGTCATTTGACCACGGTGGTCCAATATCAAGCACACGTGGAGGAAGATTTGGCTTCATATCTGGGGGCGGAACTTTGATTGCTGCATGCGCACTCCAGATAAATGGTTCATGAGGTCCACCAGATCCACCAGATCCATGAACGTTGCTGCAGGCAGGGTGACTTCGAAAGCAGTCTTCTATCCATGGCACGCAAATCTCATCATTGCTAATGTCGGTGAATATAATGTCATCACGGCCGATAATATCACCAGATATTGCGGCTTGGCTTTCTGAGGCGTGTCAGACTAATCGAAAGTGTCTTCTACAAATACATAGATTTCGACATAGCGAACAACTTACCACGATTTGCGAAGCAATCCAGAAAACCCACAGTCCTATTATTCAGCAGGCTTGTCCCTGCTGTTAACTCAACTCTGTATGTACCGTCTCTGTACACAGATCTTTCAAGAGCCATTACATACAACCCATCAGTAATCGGGACGCTCGGCCGAATAAGTCTTAGTACGAGTCGACAGCTCGGACAAACTTGAGCCAATTTCTGAAGGGAGTTTGATCCATCGAAGAAAAGAAGCTTATTACTTTTTGTATTAAAGTAGTCGATGGGATTCCACGTCCTCTGCATGTGAACAAGCTGCGAGAAGACACTGCAGCAGGTCTGGCAAACCTCTATTGACTGTGAGGCACCCATATCTCTAAAGAAATCAAGCAATGCTAAAGATATGAGTAGCGGGTAATCCTTTCTCAGGCGTTGGATTCCAACTGTGCAGCCGGTGACGTTGCGAATGTGCGAGGGCGAGAGTTTGGGGGCTAATTCGGTGATGCTTAGTCAGTGTACCCGGCTGGCTGACTCCAAGCCTTGCTTAAAGTTTATCACGCTTGCGCTTAAAGATCTAAGCTCTAGTCTAACTAGATAGAGTTAAGCGTCAAATCCTAGCTACGTTCTTGCGAGAGCGGCAGCCTACGGCTCGCAAGAAGCCTTCGAACATCTCCAACCAAACATTGGAGCACTGATCCTATCATTGATTAGCAATTTGCTCACTTGAAAATTCCTTACATATTTGCATAGCGCACATGGCCGTGGTCAAGGAAAGAATATTTCACGAGGAGAGTGAAGCCTCTCAACCCACCGCGAGGCTCTACGAGCCGTTGAACACTTTGCAGGATGAAATTAGACTCCTTGAGATTCTACATGAACCTGCGGAGGATGGTTCCGTTTCGTGTCGATTGTTCACTACATCGTTTACACGAGAGCTTGAGTACTCGGCTCTATCTTACGTCTGGGGCGAATCAGAAGTGAAGAAGAACGTCACGGTCAACGGGCTAAGCATTGCTGTCACCCCAAACCTGGCAAATGCTCTTTCGAACATTCGTAGCACCATCTTGCCGCTCTTAGAGGCTGAGGGAACTGCGCCGTACATTTGGGCCGATGCTCTTTGTATCAATCAAACAGACATCATAGAGAGAAACGAACAGGTTATGCGTATGGGTAGGATCTACAAGTCTGCCAGCCATGTATTATCGTGGTTGGAATGTGGCAATTACGAGATCAGACTGGGCCTGCAAACGATCCAGGAAATTGCAGATAACCTTAAAGCAAAGGGAGTTCAGTCTACGTCGATGGTGGCCGAGATCGGAGATACTGCATGGGTCGACGAATGTTTGCGGGACTCCCCGGGACTTTGTCAAAGGGACTCTACGAACGGGGGGAGTGACTCGTTCGATAACCGCCAATGGGATGCTGTCTACTCGGTCATGGAATTGACCTATTGGAAGAGACTCTGGATCTTGCAGGAGATAGTTCTCGCAAAGGACTCAGAATCGCACTGGCTGTTTCACGATGGCGAGCTCGTAACGTATTCGTCTTTCGATCTGTTTACCACGCTTGTCCGAGCGATGGCCAAGAGCCCTCTATCGACTATGGACCCCAAACTCTGGTTCTGCCTTATGGAATGCTTCAAGATGAACAACTTTTCTCTTATTAACGAGTTCAAACATATGAATGACAAACCACACCTTGTCCACTTGCGAAAGATCCATTTACCCATGATGGCATCATTACGTTTTGCCTGCAAGGATCCCCATGACTTATTTTATGGTCTCCTTGGAGTCTTACCAATCCAAATGGAGCCGGACTATCGGAAATCTATAAGACAAGTTTCCTTAGAATGGGCAAAAGATTTGCTGCTGGGAAGTGCCGAAAGTGCTGTACTCTTTCTGCAACTTTCTGGAACCAGTCAGCATCAGCAGAACGAATATAACCTCCCATCTTGGCTACCGGATCTTCATCACAGACGGAACGATAAAGGGGGTATTCTCCTAAAAATAAGGCTTTGGTCCACCGACTATTCGCCATCTTGGGTCCAGCCTATTTCACTACGGAACGAGGATATCTTGTGTATCCACGGGACTAGATGCGGCGAGATTGATGAGATAGTCCGCTTAGATGAAAATACTGAGGAAAGATTTACCAGAATATTTGTCGATGTCTTCTTTAACACAAAGGGGAAGTTGGAGGCAGGTGTATCCCAGCTCCAGGCGCTTTTTACAGTCCTTCTTGCATGCTCGGGAGAGGAGAGACCTGATTTTTCTGCTATCGAAACTCAGCTCCTCGCAGTTGCCTTTATAAAGACTTATCTTCCCAATAAAGAAGGCTCAGAGGTGACACAGGAAGCGATGCAGCGACTTAATACACGAACTTGGGGTACACTAGCCGACGCGGTACTTACAGAATTGTTCTCCCCAAACCATCCAGCGCCAGATTACCGATCCTTTTATCGTGAACCTTTCGTCACCATGGGGACTGCAGCAATAATATACATCAAAGAGATCGTCGCAAAAATGCAGTGCCTCTTCCGTCTCCCTAGCGGGCATTTAGGTGTAGGACCTCTAGAAATGAGAGCAGGAGACAAAGTCTGTGTGCTTGCCTATTGTGAAAGTCCCGTCATTTTAAGACAAAGCGATGCAAATTGGATCCACGTGGGCACTTGTTTCGTTCTCGGCCTTTCAGACGGGGAAGCTTATGAAATGATCGACGAAGGGAAACTCAAGGTTGAAGAATTCCTTATCTGCTGAACTAGGGGCAAGCGCGAGTTTTGGGCGTGCTGGGCCTAAGGGGAATGCTACAGGTCATGTTACAGGGAGCAGGGCCTGTAGGCTGTTGCTCTAAAGTGCGAAAAGGGCCTTGCGTGTGCTAGGTGTTATACTAAAAGGTTGATTTGCTAATAGGGCGTGATGGGTACCTCTTATCCTCGTTCCTGGGCGCTCTTGTTCCTGGCGTTTCATTCTTGGTTTTTCCCCCTCGTTCCTAACGCAGTGGGCCGCTATACGGCCGACACCTGCTTGTACTAGTTGCGGGTTGCGGGGCTAAGTGTTTGAGGGTGTTAGACGAAATCAATATTTTGAAATCTCGGCCTTTCAAGAATATGTCAAGCTTTCTAAGATTGGAGCAGTTATGGAAAGTGTGGAAAACGCAAGTCATGGAGCGACATAGCACACTTTGCTCAATAAACTTGGCTAGGCCGTTCAAATACTATCCAAAACTCGTACTCGTCCTCGCAGAGCTCTCCATAAGCTGAACATTCTGTAACCCTCATAGTGCCAAGCCAAAATATACAAATAAAGCATCCGAATTGGTACGAATGTCGAAAAAGGCTTATGGGATCTTTCCATCTCGGAGGATATCCTTTAGCGTCTTCTCTTGGATGCTAGTGGAGATAAACGCTAGTGAACCTAGTGAATGCATATCGATAAGACAGACGCGTACGGTCGGAGTATCTATCAAAAGGGTGAGGATGGAGAGTGAGCCTTCACGGCAGAGGTTTACGCCTTCGAGATCGATATATATTGTTGGCTCGTACGGCTCTAGTGGTGCATGGCGCAAAATAAGCTAGTAGACTAGATCGCTGATTTGCTTCGTTGTGTAGGTAAATAATCTGTGTCTTGATATCCCTTACACTTATAGCAAGTATTCCAACGCTTCCTAAAGTGTCTTGAAGCCACTATAGACACAATTAGAGAGATGATCAGAACACCCTTGCGTCGATACGGGAAGCTATCCCAAAGCGTCAAGTATTTTCAAAAAGGCAGTTCCGATTTTAATTTTAGGTCATCTCATCTTTAAGTATACTCCTAGTATACTAACAGTTGTCATTTACCCTAAAACTAAAACTAGCCCCTTATCCCCCAGTATTAAAGGGCCCGATTTCTTGATATTTTTGCTAAACTCCATAATGTCTTATATGCCAGCTTGCGACCGTGCTCGCTCCTACTTCTTGGAGGTAAGGAGCACGGTTAAACCCCTAGTCGCTTCCCCCCTGTCTCGCGCTTAAAAAGTATATCCTTAGCCTCCCTCACAGACCACTCTTTAAAATACTCTTAAACACCTAGCCCCGCAACCCGTAATCCGCAATCAGTACAAATAGGTATCGGCCGCGCAGCGGCTCACGACTACAAAGACCAGGCTGTGAAATAAGTCAGTTAGTCAGTTATTAGCTGAGGATATATTCGAACTGACTGACTGATATAATTACTAATCAGAATCTTTAATTGACTGTATGACGGCTGGCGCTGTCACAGGATCTGCCGTGCTCCAAGACGCTTAACGTCTTGACATGAAACTAGCTAAGCTGGCGAAAGGAGTATTTAGGTCGAGGTTCCCCTCTTGTCCTTAAGCTTTAGCTTAGTATTTTTAAATATAATTAGATTATATTAAACTTTATACTTCTTTGACCTTTATAATAATTCTGTCGTTATATAATACTAAGCTTACTCGACCCGGCTTATAGAGATGACTAATATATTCTTGATAAAGGACCCGGATTATCTTTAAAGTACAAGAAATAAAATATTATATTTAATATTTAACGTGGGATATATAAATAATTAATTTTGGTCTATCGACTTAAAATAAAGCAAGATAATAATTAATTCTTTATTGACTTAAAATAAAATAAAATTTATATTCTTTATAATTTAGTTAATCTTAAAGTTAAATTCTTAATTAAAGTAAATAATATTATTCTTTATAATCTAGTTAATCTTGGAGTTAGATTCTTAATTAAAGTAAATAATATTTTTTTAAAATAGAATGATTATTAATTTCTTTTTATTAAGTTAAAATAATAAAGACTTTAAGTTAATTTTAGTCTATTGACTTAAAATAAAAAAAAATAATCACTAGTTTTAGTCCATTATCCTTAAATTAAGAAATTAGTTTAAAATTTTATATTGGTTTTATTTTATTAATCTTAAATAAAAAAAAATAATAAATAATTTTATTTTATTTTTCTTAACTTTATTATAATAAATATTTATTATAAACTAAGTCTTAAAAAGACTAGGTTTAATAATATTCTTTAAGAGAAAAATATTCTCTAGTTTATTATTCTTAAATCTAAAAATAAAAAATAAAAATATATTAAGATTAAAAATATTAAATTTAATATTATAAATATATATTATTATAAAGAATATTTTAATTTTATCTTAATAAAGAATATTACTAAATTATTAATTAAGTTTAAAAATTAAATAATTAAAAAAAAATTAAAATTAATTTAATTAATTTATAATATAATAACTAACGTTATTATAAGATTTATTATACTTTAAGATACTTAATGTCTTGATATAAAACTAACTAAGCTAGTAAAAGAAATATTTAAGTCAAGATTTTCTTCTTGTCTTTAAGCTTTAGTTTAATATTTTTAAATATAATTAGATTATATTAAATTTTATATTTTTTTAATCTTTATAATAATCCCGTTATTATATAATATTAAGCTTACTCGACCTGATTTATAAAGACGATTAATATATTCTTAATAAAGAATCCGGATTATTTTTAAAGTATAAAAAATAAAATATTATATTTAATGTTTAATATAAAATATATAAATAATTAATTTTAGTCTATTAACTTAAAATAAAATAAAACTTATATTCTTTATAACTTAATTAATCTTAAAGTTAAATTTTTAATTAAAGTAAATAATATTATTCTTTATAATTTAATTAATCTTAAAGTCGGATCTTTAATTAAAGTAAATAATATTTTCTTAAAATAAAATAATTATTAATTTTTTTTTATTAAGTCAAAATAATAAAAACTTTAAGTTAATTTTAGTCTATTAACTTAAAATAAAAAAAATAATTATTAGTTTTAGTTTATTATTTTTAGATTAAAAAACTAGCTTAAAACTTTATATTAATTTTAGTCTATTAATCTCAAATAAAAAAAAACAATAAACGATTTTATTTCGTCTCTCTTGACTTTATTATAATAAATATTTATTATAAGCCAAGTCTCGAAAAGACCGGGCTTAATAATATTTTTTAGAAAGACGATATTCTTTAGCTTATTATTCCTAAATCCAAGAATAAAAAACAAGAGTATATTAAAACTAAGAATATTAAATTTAATATTATAAATATATATTATTATAAAGAATATTTTAATTTTATTTTAATAAAGAATATTATTAAATTATTAATTAAGTTTAAGAATCAAGTAATTAAAAAAAATTTAAAATTAATTTAATTAGTTTATAAATAAAAAATTTATTAAAAATTATTTATTTATTTTAAAAAACTTATTAATGAGTATATTAAGTTTAACTAAAGATTTTATCGATATATTAACTAGTTTATAAAATAATTTAATAAATAAAAAACTCTTGCTAAAAATTATTATAATAAAAAATAATTAATTTTATTAAATATAATAAAATAAAAAAAAAATAAACGAATCTTTAAATAAATTAAGAGATTTTTTCCGAAATATTATAATCTAGTTTTAAATAAAAATTTATTATTTTTTTTTATTTTTATAACTAAAAGTTTTTTTTAGATATTAAAGATTTATTAAAATCAAGAATCTTATTTTCTTTATAAGAAAAAATAATTACTTTATCGACAATTAGATTTTTAATATAAGAAATAAATTAATATAAAATTTTTATAAGTTTAATAATAAGTTTTTTAAAATTATTTATATTATTTATTTAATATTTAACGAAGCTAAAGACTTTATTAAAAATTAATTAAAGCTTAATTCGGTCGACTTTATTTTTTTTAATTAACTAGATTTTTAAAAATTTTTAATAAGTCTATAATAAAAATAAAAAAATAATTTAATAAAAGATTAAGAAAAAATATTAAAGACTTAAATAAAAAAATAAATCTTTCTTGATCTTTTAAATAAATTTTAATTATCTCGTGATTAAGTTAAAAAAATTATTAATAGATTAATATAATAAATTATTAAATAAAATAAATTTTAAATTATTTAAAAACTTAAAAGACAAGAAGTTTAATATAATCAAGAAATTAGTTAAGTAATATATAAAGTAAGAAAATAAACTTTTTTTTATTAAAAATCAATAATATATAAAGGAATATTAAATTAAAAATATTTATTAATATATAGTTTCTTGATTAATATATATAAGTAAATTATATAATACTCCCGTTATTACTTAATTAAATTTTTTTTAACTAAAAGAATTATTTTATTATAAATTTAAAAATAAGATTAATAAAATAAATAAGATATATTATTATGGATATAAAAAAACAAGATATTAAAAAAAGAATTATCCGGAATTAAATAAATTAATATTTATTAAAAAAGACTAGTTTGACTTTTATTTAAATATTTATATTAATAATAAATTAAACTTTAAGAATAAAAATATTAATTAATATTTATTAAATAATAAAATCTTTAATAAAAATATAAGAAAAATTTAATTCTAGATTTAGAAATAATTATTTTAAAATAATATCTTTATTAAGAATTTATAAACTTAATTTAATTTATTAATAAAAAATAATTATTTATTAATTATAAAATAAACTAAAGATTTAAGATTAAGTTCTTTAATATTTTAATAAATATAAAAATAAATATTTATACTTTAATTAATTAAAATCTTATTTATTCTTTAATAAAAATATTTTATATATTAGTATATAAACTTAAAAAATTAATCCTTCTTTAAGAATTTAATAATTAGCCCGATAAAGCTATATAATAAATTATTAAGCTAAACTTAAAACTCGATAATTATAAATAATCCCGATAATATTTTTTTATTATTAAACTCGACTTTTATAATATTATACTTAAAAGAAAATAATTTATAAAATATAATATTTTATTAGACTATCGATATAAATATTTTTATTAGCTAAAAAACTATAAAATAAATTAATAAAACTTAAATTATTAAAATTAATTCTTTAATAAAAATTATTAGTAAAAAAATAAAATAATAAATATATTTATTTATATTCTTAAGAATCCAAGTATAAAATCCCGATAAAAAATAAAAAAAAATTAATCTAGATTATTATTTAATAATCTTTAAATATAAAGAATAAAATATTAATAAAAAAAAAATTAAATCTTGATATTATAAATATAAATAATTAAAATAATAATATTATTTATTTAATCGGGATTATTATATTTTAAAGAAATATAAAAAAAATTAATAATTATAACGGATTTATAATTATTAATAAAATTAATTATATTCTTGAGAAAATTAAATAAAAAAAAAATTTTTAATAAAAAAATTTTTTTTAATAAAAAATTATTTTTAAATAATTAAAGAAAATTTTTTTTTTTTAAAGACTAGTCAACAGGATATTATATTTTAGTTAAGAATATAATATATTCTCTTAATAAAAATAAATAAAATATTTTTAATAATATTATAATTTTAAATATTATTAAAATTAAAAAATTAAAGATTATATTATCTTTATAATTATATAAATTAATTAATATTTTTTTAAAAAAATTATTAATATATTTCTTTAATCTTGATTATTTAATTATAAGTTAAGATTTAATAAACTAAAATCCTTTATAACAATAATTTATTTATATAAAATAAATATCCCGGAACTTAAAAAAATAAAAAAATATTTAATAAAGAATCTAAAAAAGAAATTTATTAAGTTATTAGACTTCTTTTATTTATTATTTATTTTATTTATAAACAAAATAAAAAAAAGCTTATATTTTTATATTAATTATTATTAGTTTAATGTTTTAATCAAGAAGAATTAATATTCTTTATTATTAATTATCGAAATCCTTAATTAATTAATTAATTTATTAATATTTATTAAGTTTAATATAAGATATATATTTAATTATATATAAATAAAACTTAAATTTATAATATAAATAATATTTTAAATAAAATATAATTTTTTTAAATTAATTATTTTTTTTTTAAATTATATAATAACTTAATAATATTTTAATAATATATTAATATAATTTTTATAAATTATTTAAATAACTTTTACTTAATATATATTAATAATATATTAAAATAATTTTATATAAATTTTAAGAAATAAGACTATAAATTAATATTTATAAATATAAATTTAAGATTATTAAAATAATATTTTTGGACTTTATAATATTAAATTATAATATATAAATAAATTTTATCAAGATTATTATTATATAAAATTAAAAAATATTTTTAATAAAAAAAAAAGTTTAATTATTTTTAAAATTTTATAATTTTTATTAAAGATTTATTTAAATATATAAATATATCTTTAAATTCTTTAATCGTTTAATAAAAAAAAAATTATTAAAACTAGAATTAAATAAGAAATAATTAAATATTTTTTATCGACTAAAAATAATCTTTATATTTATTCTTATACTTCTTTATTTCTAGTATAATTATAAAATTAAGATTAAGACTAATTATTTAAACTTAATTATTATTAAAATAATTTTTTAAAAATATCTTTAAGATAACGAGTAATATCTTGTCGTCTTTTACTTAAAGATTTTTTAAAAAGTCAAGATTTATTATAAGATTTATAATAAAAAAATATTTATTATTATTTTAATATTTAAAAAAATAATAAATAAAACTTATTAATTTATTAAATTTCTTAATTATTATTAACTATAAAATATTAAAATATTTTAAAATAAAAAGATTTTTAAATAAATAATAAATTTAATAAATAAATTTATTATTATATTTTTATTATTAAATTATTTATTATTTTAATAAAAAGAATATTATCACTAATATTTTATTATAAAAAAATAAATTTATATTAACTTAAAAAATAATAAAAGAAGCTAAAAAGATTAAAATAATTCTCTTGTCGGAGATAATCCTAATATTGATTAAAGTAAAAAATAATAAAAAGGAGGACTTTGCTAAGTCTTATATTAAAAATCTAAGAATAATAAAGAAGATATTATAAATAAATTATTTTAATCCCGAGCTAAACAAGAAACGAGTAAAGGCTTAAAATTATATTTTTTTCTAAAAGCTAAATAATAAATTATTACTTTACGACAAGAAACTAATAATTTCTAATGATTATAATAATTTAAAGACGTGGATTTTTCGATAAATTTATATTATAATAATAATAATATATCCGGGAAGGAATAAGATAAAGTAATTAATTAAGCTTTATTATTAATAATTAAACTTAAATAATAATATTAATATTTATATAATAAATTATTATATATATCGACGATCTTATAAATCTAAAAACAAGATCCCGGATATATTTTATTTTTTACTTATTTTATTATATATATAAAATAATTTATTTATAAACTTTTATTTTCTTGAATTTATTAATAATAATTATAATAATATTTTTATTATAATAAATTAATTATTTAAGTAATATATTAGTCTTTTTATAAATAAAAATATAATTATTAAAATAATAATATTTTTATATTATTAATATATTTAAAGATTTTGAGATTATTTTTTAATAATTATTAATAATTAAGAATCTTAATTTATCTTTAACTTTATAAATAAATTATTAAAGTTAATAAAAATAAAAATAAAATTCTTGATAATAAAATATATTTAAATTAATAAATAAATTAAAATAATTAATTAAATTATTAATATCCGCTTAAAATTATTTATTAATTATTTTTAAGATAATTAAGCCGACTTCTTATTTATATTAAATATTACTAGAATTATTTATTTTTATAAATTAATAAATTTATTTCCTTTAATAATTAATTATAATTATAAGCTTTACTTGGACTTTAATTAAATATTAATAATTAATGAATTTTGGATATTAAAAAAAAAATTAAATAAATAAAAAATATAATAATAAATAAAAAAAATTAATAATATTATAATATATATCAAGATATATATAAAGTAAATCCAGGAATATTAAGCTAAATAAACTAATAAAAAATAACAAGAATTCGACTTTAATTTAAAGAATTATATTTATATAATTAAAAAAATATAAAAAATAAATTAATTATCGAATAAACTTAATTATTTCTTGATTAAATTATTTTTAATCTAAAAAATAAAAAAATATTTATATTATTTAAAATTATTAATATTTTATAAAATTTAGTTAATCTTTTATATAAATAAATTATATAAGAATTTAAGAGATTTATTACTCGGTTAAGTTAATCCCGAATTAGGAGTAAAGGAAATTAATAATAAATTAAAATAAGAAATCAAGAAGATATTATTTTTTGATTATTTTATAATAAGTTATATTATAAAGTCGAGTAAAGAAAATAAGATCTTGATAATTAATAATATCTTATTTTTAACTTTAAGAATATTATTCTCGAACTTAAATATTATTATAAATAAAATCTCGATAAAGCTAGATTATTAGTTAGACTTAATACTTAAATTCGTTATACTTAAGAGAATAACTTTAATAAAGATCACGAGAATAATAATAAATTATAATATTTAAACTCTTGTCGATAAAGGCGGAAATAAAACTAATAAATATTTTAAAGATTTTATTAAAAATCTTAATATTATTTTCTTTATTTTTTATTATATAATTATATTTATTAAAAAATTTCTATTTAACGTTTCTTTAAGATTTTTATCCCGTATTCCGGCTCACGTGTCTTTAAAGATAAACTAGTAATAATTATTTACTTAAAGTTATAGATCTTTATTTAAGACTTAATTCTTATTATTTATCGCTTATTTTTATTTTTTAAGAATAATAATAATATTAGTTTATAATAATTAACTTTAAGTTTAATTTATCTTAAAATCTTTAAAAAAATAAATATTAAATATTTAAAATATAATAAAAAATTTAAGATATTATATAATAAAATTTATTAAAAAATAATTAATATTTTAATTAAATTAAATAATTTTAATTATTTAGTCTTTATAATAAAAATAATTAATAAAAAAAAATATATAATTAATTATTTAAATAATAAAATTATAAAGAAAATAATTTAAAAATAATAAATATATTAAGCTTAATATAATAAAATCCTTAAAATAATAATTAATAAAATTATAATTAAGAGAATTAAAAATAATAATAATAATAAAAAAAAACTAATTATTATAATTCCCGAGTATAATAATAATAATAATAATAATAATAATAAAAATAATAAAGATTATATTTTTAATAATTTTAAAAATAAATTTAAATTATTTAATAATAATAAAAAAATTATTATTAAATATAATAAAAATATAATTTTTAATAATAAAAATAATAAAAAATTCTTTTTGACTAATAAGAAATTAATTATATTTATAACTAGAATTATTATATTTATTGATCTTTACAAGAAGTATTAAAATAAAATATTTACTTAAAAAAAAATTATTATTATTATTAAAAAAAAAATATTCCGATAATATTAATTAAATTATTATAAATTATTTAACTTATTAAAAAAAAATTAAATTTAATATTAAAAATATTAATTATTTTAAATATATTTTTTATAATAATTTTTATTTAAAGATTATTTAATTTATTATTATTAAAAAAAATTATAATAAGACTAAAATAAAAAAAAATAAAAAAAAATATAATTAAGAATATTAAAAAATCATTACTTTAAAAAAAAATTAATATTAATAAAGAAGAAAATTTAATAATTTAAATAAAGATTTAATAAATTTATTATTTTGGCTATAAAGAAGTCCGTTATAAAGAATAAAAAAAAACTACGAGTATAATTTTAATATTTTAATTAATTTTATTATTTATTTTAGATTTTAAAATAATTATTATAATTTTAAAGATAATTAAATTATTTATTATATATATTAAAATATTATTAAATTAGAATATAAAGATTATATATATAATAAATATAAAAAATTAATTAAATTATTATAATAAAAAATTACTTTAAGATTAAATATATTTAAATATTTTAAAAAGTAATAATTTATAAGTTTCCGGCATTAAAATATAATTTAAATAAAAATATTTAGATTTTCTTTAAAAGGGGGATAATATAATAACTAGCGCTATTATAAAATTTATTATACTTTAAGATACTTAATATTTTAATATAAAATTAATTAAATTAATAAAAAAAATATTTAAGTCAAGATTCTTTTCTTGTCTTTAAGCTTTAACTTAATATTTTTAAATATAACTAAATTATACTAAACTTTATACTTTTTTAATCTTTATAATAATCCCGCCATTATAAACTAATTAATGAATATTAATTAATTAATAATTAATTTAAATATATAAATAATCTTTATATATAAAAATTTTTTTTTTTTTAAAATTCTTTATAATTTATTTTTCTTTAAATATTTTATTATATATTAATACTAAAGTATTATTAAAAGAAATTTTAAAAAGTTTTAAATATTTTTATAAATAATTTTATAAATTATATTTATTTTTCTTAATTCTAGATTTTAAGATAAAATAAAGAGGTTTTAACTTAAGCGATTAAGAAAAATTTAAACTTTTAGTTTTACTTAATAATTTATTAATAATTACTTACTTCTTGTCTTTTATCTTATATAATTTTATATAATAAAAGTATAAAATTTATATAATTATAAAGCTTTAACTTATAAGTCACTGATTAATTAAATATATTATAGACTGATCGACTTATTTAATTTATAACCTCAACCGACTAACTAATTACTAATATAATAAAATTTTTATAAGTGCTGTTACATGACGTGGGTCACGTAACAAGCGCCGACTGACATCGACCGACTTATTATACAGCCTGCGTCTCAGCCACCTGCTAGCCATTGTTCAGGATCCGTGTCCATCATTGCAGCTGCGTCCATACAACTTTACTCTCGACACTTCGCTACTGACTTGCGTTGCGGTCGGAGGAACTCCCGCGAGAGATGAAGGACTCTCTTTTATTTGCCTAGTGCATGACGCGTGTATCACCTGACTCCCTAACCCCGGGACTTATAATTCCAATTAGCGAATTATAACTCAAACGAGGAAACTTGGCGCAGTCAGTTATTACTCAACCTATCTGAATGCTAATATATCACGTGGGCAGAAATATTCCCTTAAGTGGGTTTAAAAATGATGGGATGGGCTCCTTCATAACCCTTGCTCAAACTCCTCATCGTTGGAGTAATTCAGAAGGATGGCATTTGTTTTTTTTTTTTTTTTGATCCCCGTGCATGTTTTTTCCTTATGCACTCGCTTGATTTCAGTGGCCCGTACGCTGGAACAGCTCCCTAAACTTAAGTAAGTCTCACGAAAAGCCCTTAAGCCTTCCTAGGTTGGCACCGCCGTATTAACGTGATTTCAAGTCAGAATTACACTCGGGCTTGACTGTTGGACACGCGCTCCTGAGAATTATGATCGCGCAATTAAAACCATTTTGTGCGACATGTTTATTTTAGACTAAAGTAAGAAGTACGCTGGAAAGTGCTGGAAATAAATAATGAAAAGAGGTCCTCAGCAAATCAGAGGGGCGGCGACGACAAGTTGATAAATTTCGGAGTTACCGAGTCAGGAGTGTTAGGAGGGGCACACAATATGGCTGATATGAAAATAGGAAAAAGTCGGATACGCTCATAGAATTAGAGTCGCTTGAATTCAAAGTACTTATAGTTTCTCGTAATAGGGTGCGTCTTTCGACGCAGGGACGGGCGTTACTTCACTTGATATGCTGAATCAAATACAAGCAAGACAAATCATTTCTTAAAATCTTTTGTATTATTATTATCTAGCAGTGTTCCTAAATGTATGTGCTCTCCAGGATAAAACCAACGCTTCATCATCTCCATTTTTTGCTCCCTGCCAAGCGGCAAACCCATCAACATACTCATACATTAAAGCTCCACTCCCATGCTATCCTCATAGATAGGGTCGGAAAGGTAAGCGGAAGTATTCTGGAAGTAAAGTGTCGTAAGGAGTGTCGTGAAATCATGTCATGTGACTTCCGTGCCAATCACCAGTAAACGCCGTCGCTCTCAATCAAAGCAAATTGATATCATCGCGTTGCGGACCAGCAATTACAAAAAGTAAGCAACCATCAACCCGACACCCGCCAAAGTGCCACCGACCATTGGGCTCAAGGTCGCAGCAGCGCCCGTGAAGCCACTCGGGGCCGAAGTACTCGGTGCGGAAGGAGTATTGGTTGGGCCGACACCCGAGCCTTGGCTCGTCGCTGTGTAAGTGGTGTTATTCGGGGGGATGATGGAGCCCGAGGGGCCGTAGGTTGTAGTGAATGTCTGAGTGGTGGTTGAAGAGCCGGTCGTGCAGACGGTCGTGTACGTTGAGGTTGTCAAGGTGGTGGTGGTTGTGGATGCGGTTGTGGGGGAGGTAGGATAGGTGGAGGCGGAGGTGGTTGAGGTTGCTGAGGAAGAGGAGGAGCTAGCGGTGTAGAAGGGAGTGCAGTTGGGGAGGGTGAAGTCGCCCTTGTTGCAGCCGCCGGAACCGCAGTAGACTATGCAGCTGAGAGATCGTTAGAACGAGCTTGCATGAAATGAATCGAAGAACTTACTTCTTGGCACAGGCAGCATCACCAGAGGTCAACGAAGTTTGCCAGCAGGTTGTCGGAAAGTCTCCAACGGGCGGCTCGCCATCGAGGTTGTCGTTGCAGTTGCCAGGACCAGCAACACCGTTGACGCAGCGGATGATGATGTTTGTGCTGAGGGAGTCACCGGCGCAGAAGGTACCGTTTGGATTGTTGGCAGGACAGATGATTTGAGAGCCATTACTGGAAGATGTTAGTTGTGTTGATACAGATCGGGATAAAGGGGGCTGACTAGGTGATCTGAGCCGATGCCAGAGCAGCAGATGCTGCGAGGAGGAGTGCTTGGTAGAGCATTGTGATTGGCCTTTGTATCAGAGCGAAGGTTTGATTTTGGTTTGGTTGTCTTGGTGACTGAGCGAGTGTGTCACTGTGCTGTTGTCTGAACGATGGTTGTGGTGTGTTCTGTAAACGACGGTTGGGGAAAGCGAATGTCTTGTATTTGTACTTCCGGAAGTTTGGATTTGTGTTATGGAAAGTGAAATGGCAGGAAAGAGGCAGGCACGATGGGACTTTATGGCGGAGGTGGGAAACTGATGTTCACGCATGCGCGAGGGCCTGAGAACGAGGGGCGGGCTGGAAGAGGCAGGGGCGAGGCAGGGGAAGAGCAAGCGAGCGCCAATCGGGGCGCAGCTGCGAGGGGAAAGGCCGTGTGGCTGAGCTGCGCGGTCGCCGAGCAACACGAAGGAAAAATAAAGAATAAGGTAAAGTGGGAAGGTACAAACGCACCCAATCGTACGAGGTAGCCCTCGGAACCACCGTCCGCTGAAATCGACCGTAGGGCTGGACCAAAGGAACCTGAGATCTATTTAAAGTTTGTTACTCTACTGTCCGGAAGTACCGTATTTGCCGACATCTTTCTCCCATCCGCCCGTCCACCGGCGCAATACGGGTACATACGCTGAACCAGCACCGGAGGTTTATATCCCAGAAACACGAGATCCAGGAGGAACGGCAGATCTCCCGTGTACAACGTCGCATCCGGTGTCCCTCAAAGAATGAAAAACAGGTGGTGAAGCGTGTGGTGATGTGTGATGCGAGCCAACACATCATGGCGCGGAAGCCCTGCGCTGTGGCTGGTAATGCCCCGAGGTTGGGCCAATCAAGTGACCGATCGACGCCACTCGCTGCGCGGGGTAAAGGGCCGTGAAACAGTGGCGTGAGCTTTCTCTCTGCTCTTTTACTGCTTTCAGGAACTCCCTGAGGTTTTCCCTATCACCCAAAATCATCATCGTTTCAAAACGCATTAATTACTAGATTAGAAGCATTTCACGCTGCACAAGCATCTCCATTCCAAGGCAAGGAGGCAATCGGATCAACACCCGCTCCAAGTTCCGTCATCGCTCGAGCGACCTCTTCCTCGGCAACAACTATCACCTCGTATTCCCCTACTCACCTGCCACGATGTACGAAAGCACCATTGCGTTCACGCTGGACACCATTTGCCCCTGGTAAGCAAGCATCCTGGCGTCCGTATCCTGCAGGTGCCTGAGTTATTAATGCCGCCTGACCATTCGCTGAGGGCAATTGCAGGACCTATCTAGCCAAGAAAGTGAGCATGAATAATCAATAGTATCGGATGTAATGCATGGGGCATGCTAATTTTCGCTGTCACGTTGCAGAGACTTGACGAGGGTATGTCTCAGTTCTCTTTACTGCGTGCTTTTGATTGGAGGAATTGAGGTGAGAGTCGAAGAGCCGGATCACGTGTCGTGCACGAGGCTGTATCATGTTTCGCAAAACCTGCTTGGAAGCTCTAGGATGGAATCAATTGGCAAGGTCCAATGTCTGTTCAATCTAAGAACGATTTTGCTTGGTCTTCGATTTCGAAATTGAGGGGAAATCTTCAATGCCGCATTTTAATCCTGTCACGTGACACATTCACGAATGGAACTCAACTGACAAACCCAGCTCTCCGCAGAGTCCGCTCCACAGACGCCTCCTCAAAAGTTAACTTTACCGTTGTATACTGTCCATATCAACTCTACCCCGAAGCAACACAGGAAGGCGAGTCGAAATATGAGTGGTACAAGAAATCCAAGTTAGCTCCCTCTCCTCCCACATCCACAGCCATACTCCTCTTTTGCCTTTTCCTGACGCAAAACAGATATGGCGACTCGGAAGAAAAGATGAAAATGTACACCACCCTGATGTCCGCCTACGGCGCCTCCGCCGGCATCTCCTACAAATACGGCGGCACCGTCGCCAACACGCTCCAAGCCCACCGCGTCATCCAATACTTCCAAGAATCCAAAGGGCCCCAAGCCGCCGACAAACTCATCAATTCCCTCTATCGCCAATACTTCGAAGAAGAAAAGCACCCTTCGTCCGAGGAAACGCTTTTGACTGCTTGTACGGAGGCGGGTATACCGGAAGCGGAAGCGAAGAAGGTCATTGAGGATAAGGATGAGGGATTGCAGGAGACGAAGATGAAGATTAGAGAGCAGGCGAGTAATGGGGTTGATTCGGTGCCGTATGTGGTGTTTGAAGGGAAGAGGAGGGATGTTACGATTCAGGGGGCGAATGAGGTGGAGGATTATGTTAAGGCGCTGGAGAAGATTGTTAAGGAGGCTTCTTAGCTGTGGTAGTTTAAGGAGAGCGCTTTGGTTAGGAAAGGGGGTTAAGAAAATGTACTCGAATGCTTTCCAGTGTTCTGTAACAGTTCTCGCGCGCCAAAGAACATTGAACA
>Ga0302221_10000664_pt1 | contig 24344 bp, 30 predicted proteins | sample II_Palsa_E2_1_FD_193517 | JGI IMG/M metagenome (GOLD analysis project Ga0302221, IMG submission 193517) | Peat permafrost microbial communities from Stordalen Mire near Abisko, Sweden - II_Palsa_E2_1 | ecosystem: Environmental > Terrestrial > Soil > Palsa > Peat permafrost | place: Sweden... | reverse complement strand
AAAAATCAAATCAGACAATGATAAAGCATTCGACAAACAAGTTGAACCACAAATCGGTTTGAGCGTTGAGAAGTTTACCGAAGCAAAAGGTAAAGAGTTTAACAAAGAACAGGAATTATTTTATCGTGCGACGGATTATCGGGGTAGTTGAAACAGGCGCAAGCAATTGGTATAATGCTTTCATGGGAAAAATAAAAGCTGGTATAAATATTAATTGCAAGGCATGTAATAAAGAATTTTATGTGCCTAAATATCGTGCTGAAACTGCTAAGTTTTGTAGTTTGTTTTGTCAGAATCATACGCAGCATGATAAATATATTTTTGAATGCAGATCGTGCGGAAAGAAATGTGAAGCATCTCCTTCTCGCAGATATGCAAATAAAAAGTTTTGTTCTGTTTATTGTAGAGAAAAGAATGCGGCAACTGATAAAGAGAGACGTACAAAGATAAAGGCAATTAATATTGTTCGACGTGGTCATACTAAAGCTAGAACAATGAGAAAATATATTTCTCAATTTAAAGAAATGAAATGTGATGTATGTGAGTATAATGAATATGATTTTTGTTTGGATATGCATCATATAGATCATAATCCAAATAATAATCATCCTGATAATATTGGTATTTTATGTTGTATGTGTCATAGGAAGTTACATAAAGGAGTTATAGATATGCCGCTTAAAAAAGGAACATCAAGAGCAACAATTGGAAATAATATAAAGGAAATGGAAGAATCAGGCCATCCACGCAAACAAGCAATCGCCGCAAGTTTGAATGAAGCAAGAATGTCAGGTGCTAAAATTCCAAAGAAAAAGAAAAAAGGTAAAAAGAAATGAGCACATGATTAATATATGGATAATAAAAACCTACGAAAATGTCGTGACTACGGTGATAGAATAGATGAATTAGAACGCAAGTTTGATTGTATAATGCAAAAGTCGTCCTTAAATTGTGAAAAACGACCATTTAAGTGTCCAGTTTGTAATGGAAGTATCAAAATTCTTATTGATCCTTCAACTCCTATGTCTGGCATACAAGCTATGTTTGGTAAACGGGATGAAAATGGAATGTACTACAAAGAATGTAATACGTGTGATAAGGGCATTATTTGGGGCTAACTAATTCCAGGGGCCATTCCATCCCCTCCTAAACGTCGCCCTCGCGTTGGAATAGAAGAGGGTATTAATATATAATAAGTTTCCAAATATGCTTTTTAGACAAGGAGTGTCAAAATGGCAATCTTATCTTTGCGTACAAATGCCCCTGGACAAAATTTCATTTCTAATCGTTTCGTTCACTTAAATACGAGTGATACGGAAGCTACTTGCACAGCTGCTGGTTATTTGAACAATTATGTTGTAATGAACCAAATTGCACTATATACGACTGATTTTGTATTTTTATCTTGTTCAAATGGTACTCAAATTTATAAACCCGCTTTTACAAATGGAACACCATTTAATGGTGGTTCGGTGCAATTAGTTGCGTTGTCATAAAGCTAAAGCAAGAATAACAGGCGACGATATCTGCCGAGAGATCAGAGAAAATAGCCTGTTTTAATTTATTCATTGATCAAGGACGATCATGGAAAGAGAACGCGATGATGTGAATCAGGATTTTGACCCTGAAAAGATCAATGAGATGGAAGAACGTCGCATTGATCGTTTGAATGTTGCTGGGATTGATGAAGAAGCCGTGTTGCGTGAAGCTGGTAAGCACATGAATATCTGGCAGTCTTATTTTGGTGAAAATATCACACGCGGTAAAGATGATATGAATTTCGTCTTGCGTGACCAATGGACTGCGATTGAGCGGAGTGAATTCACCCGTTTATTCAAGCCCGCGATGACGTTTAATAAACTATACGATGCGACTAAAAAAATAGCGGGCGAACAACGAAAAAATAAACCAGACTTGATAGTCCGATCATTAACAGGGAAAGCCACCCAAGAGCAAATAAACCTAAGAGCAGATCTTGTAAGAACCATTTCATACCAATCACAAAACGATTTAATTTATCAAACCGCATTTAAGTCAGCCCTCATGATGGGTTATGGTGCTTTTCAGATATGTTTAGATTATGATTCACCCAAATCATTTAATCAAATTATACGCTATGAGCTCATATCTGATCCGACTCGTACTTCATTTGATCCAACTGCCCTTAAGCCTCATAAGGGTGACGGCAATTATTGCGCTCGCTATTATGTATTTACTCGAGATGAGTTTTTTGCTACTTATCCGTACGTTACAAACCCTGTTAGTTATGTTGATCCGTACATGTTACTTGATTTCCAATGGCAAACAAGAGACACCATAACGGTATGTGATTATTTTGTTAAAGAATGGTTCCCAATTACCATTTATAAACTATCAGACGGGCGAGTGGTCAATGAAGTTGAACTCGAGCAAATAAACAAAGATTACAAAATACAATTAGAAGTGACGGCAGAAACGCAAGAGATCAAGAAAATAGTTGAGGGCATGAAACCTCGCATAGTAAATGAACGTCAGACGCAAGATTATCGAATTATGCACTATCGATTAATACGCGATCAGATTATTGAATTTAGTGAATGGCCATCTAAGCAATTACCGATCATATTTGTAGATGGTGATAGTTATTATATTGAAGGCAGGCAGTATACAAGGTCGTTTATTCATGAAGCTCGTGATGCTCAAAAATGCGTTAATTATTTCGGATCTGAAATCGCGGCTGAGGTTAAGAATCGTCGACGAGAACAATGGTTGGGAACTCCCGATAATATTAGCGGATATGAGCAAGACTGGCGTAATCCAGAGCTCCAAATGGGAATCTTACGCGCTAAACCCGATCCAAAGACTGGCCAAATGCCTGTCAAACAGCCCCCATGGGATTTGTCTCCTGCCATTATGCAAAACTTTCAGAGGGCTACACAAGATATCCGCGAAATTTTGGGTTTCTCTGAAACAGAGGCGCTTCAAGGACGCGATATCTCTGGCAAAGCAAGACGCGAGCGTAAGTTAGAAGGATCGATGTCAGCCTATGTTTATTTCGACAATATGAACCAAGCAGTTGAGCAAGGTGGGCGCGTGGTGAACGATCTTCTCCCTTACATTATAGGGGAAGATGAGCGTACGATGGTAATAAGCAAGAAGGATGGAAAGACTCAATCGGTTACAATTAACGAACGAGGCCGCGATGGTGATATTAAGAACGATCTTGGCTTGGGCGATTTCGATGTTGAGATTGATTCTGGCCCTTCTTTTGCGGTGCAGAAAGAAATTGCATTGGAGTTCTTACAAACTACTCTTGCAGCTCAACCTCAAGCATTCCCGCTTATTGCTGACTTATGGGCGAAAAATCTTGATGTTCAATTTATGCCTCAGATCGCAGACCGATTCAAAACTATGGTTCCACCTGAAATTCTCGCAAAAGAAGAAGGCAAAGAGCCGCCTCCACCAAAACCAAACCCTCAAGAAATGATGATGCAAGCTGAGATGCAGTTTAAACAAATGGAGATAAAGAACAAACAAGCAGAAGTTCAAGTCAAGATGCAGAAGTTGAAACTAGAAGAGGAAGAACTAGAACTGAAACAAGCTGAGATGTTCTTAAAAGCGCAAGGGTTGCAAGACAAAGCACACGCTGATGTTGAGAAACATAAACTTGATCTACGCAAAGCCGAAGTGATACATGGTCAGGACCAGCATAAAACTGGATTAGATTTTAATCATAAGGTCACCACTATTTTGGCTGACCTCTACAAGCACGACACCAAGCTTAGTCACGATAAAGACATGGGAAGAAATAAAGCCAAGGAGTGAACTTGGCTTACCTTACAGTACATTACATTACACTACGCCTGCACACCACTTCACTTATAAATAAACACATGATCTTTGAACCATTCATCTAGCTTTTTTACAGAATAATAAACCTTTCCTTTTCCTTGAATTTTTATATAAGGAGGTGGTTCTTTTTTAAGACGTTGTTTTTGGAACCAAGAAACGGAATATCCATAAATATGAGATGCTTCTTTATCAGTAAGATACTTTTCATTTGCAATTTCTATCATTACTCACTTCCTGTGATCCTTTCAATAAAATTATTCTATTTCATTCGATTGCAAAGCATATCACTAAAATTTTGTCATAACTACTAACAAGCGTAAAATTTAAATACACATGAGCAAGGAGTTCATGGGCTACTGTCCAGCCTTACAGGACATGGGCATAAGAATTGCCGGTGGAGTCGATATGGATAGCGATCAGGATATGTCAGGTGATGACACGGAAAGTTTGACTGGTGAAGTATTAGGTAGTTTAGGTGAGTCCAGAAAAGGGATTAATGAGGTTGAAGACACGGAAGCAAATGAACACGCTGACGTTCCTCACCAAATGGGCGACGGTAACAAGGGTGAAACGCTTGCTGTCCAGAAACGGATAAAACAGCTAAAGCGTGCTCACGATAGGGAAATGCGCGAGATGCAATCCAGGATGGATCATATGCAATCACAGTTACAACCTAATCAATTTAATCAAGACCAGCAAGCAAATCCCAATGACGCCATGGGTAACCAAATGGGCAACCAGATGGGGAATCAAGGCGGCGTTGATGATGCGATTCGACAGGCAGTCAGCTACGCGCTCAGACATAGGGATGAGGAAGAGCGCAAAGCTAAAGACATGCAGTCACAGCAACATATTGCTAAGCAATATCAAGATTTGAATAAACATCTTGATAAAACCTCGGACAAATATGATGACTTTGACGATGTGGTGCGAGGAGATGCCCCCTTCACAGCACATATGCGAGATGCCGCATTAATGTTACCCAAAAAAGGCCCAGGAAGCGCAGGCGAAGTCCTGTACAAACTCGGCAAAGATCCCGAAGCGATAGCCCGTATTGCAAAACTCCACCCTGTAGACCAAGCCAGCGAATTAGTAGCGCTGAGTCATGCCTTGATTTCAGGTGGTGATCAAAAAGGTCAAGCCAACAGGCCATTAGGCCAAATCAAGTCAAATCCAGTGGTTAACTCGTCCGGCGTAAATGAAAAGACACCTGTTTCGGATATTCGAGCCAGGATGAAGCAGGGAACGTTTAAATAGTTCTATTGCAATGTTCCACATAGAACATTAGACCAACTGCAAATGGATTTAAAAGACTTTTTAACTCTAGGATGGAGTGACTTGTATGTCTAACCAATTTATTACGACACAGCTCGTATCAAATACCGCTTTAGCAATGTTTGCGAATAACTCACCTTTTATTATGACCGGATCGAGGATCTATCAAGATGACTTCCAAAATTCCGGCTACAAAATCGGTGATACTTTGCAAGTACGTAGACAAAACAACTTTATCGTTGGTGATGGTTCTACTGCTGTCCCACAGGACATTATCGAAACGGTTGAAAACATTATTGTGGCACACCAATACCATGCATTGATTGCCTACACCGTACAGGATTTAACATTACGAATTGAAGACTTCTCTCGTATGTTTATTCAACCAGCGATTCAAAACATTATTACCCAAATGGAACGTGATATTTGTACGGACGCTGAACAAGAATTGTATTTCTTCCAAGGCTCTGCTGGTTCACCTATTAACTCGTTTTCCACAGTTGATTTAGCTGGTGCTAAATTACTTGAGCAAGGCGTGAACATAGCATCTGATGCTTATTTAGCGATGACGGTCAGAGACGGATCATCTCTCAAAGCTGCATTATTAAATAACTTTACCCCGGTATTTAACGAAGAAATTGTCAGACAATCAGCGATTGGACATTTATCTTACTTCGATATATTCCAATCCCAGAACATCGTCACTCATACCGCAGGTGCAGGCCCAACCTTGTATCCAGGCGATACATTACTAGTAAATGGTACGGTATCAAGTGGTAATGTGATCGTGTTATCAGGCGCTACAGCATCGATTACAAACTACTTCTTGCCAGGCGATTTAATCTCAATTGCTGGTGTTCATTCAGTCAATCCATTAAGCAGGCAATCAACTGGCCAAAACATGCAGTTTGTTATTACGGCTGCTGCAAGTTCGTCAGGTGGTGGTGCATTAACATTAACAGTTAGCCCAAGCATCGTAAGTTCAACTTCTAGCCCATTACAGAATGTTGATGTACCCGTCTTAACAGGTTCAGCGGTTACGGTTGTGCCTTCCTATCATGTGAACGTTGCATATCCTGCACGCGCATTAGATATCGTTTGCCCGCCGTTATACAAACTCCAAGTGCCATACGCAAGCGTTGCAGTAGATCCAGAAACAGGTCTATCGCTCGCTGTTACGCAGACTGGCGATATCTTAGGTTATCAAAACTTAATGCGTATCGACATTCTCTGCGGGTTTAAATGGCATCCTCAATACGCCGTTAAATTATTGTCATAAGGAATATGAACATGAAAGATAGATATGATGGTGCGCCAGGAAAAGACGCGGCAATTCACAATACCCGTCAACGTAGATATGAGACGGAACATTCTGAAAAAGACGCATTTGTTAAGCGTCAACAAGCAGAAGTTGATAAGTATGCTGGGCATAAACCAGAACTTAAAAACGATATGTTTGAGTTCAACGCCAATATGCAAAATAACGGCGCATGGGCACAAGGATTTGCCAAGAAATTAACGAAAGGTTTAGACAAGGTTGCGTTTCCTGTTGATGGTGAAGGCGACGACTCCTAGTGCTAAATGAAATAACGCGTCTACACCTAGACGCGTTTAATTCAATTGGCAAGGAGGCAGGATGCCGCAAGTTGTTAAGACGACTAATGATGTCATTGTTAATGCACTATATCTGATTGGTGAATTAGGTGTTGGTGAAACCCCTGACGGCTTTATGCTGTCTACTGGTTTGGAACTAATTAATGAGCTATTAGATAAATTCTCATCTGACAGTATTTATATTCCCTTTCTAACGACAATTAAGTTTAATTTTATTGTTGGAAAAGACACATATTCTATCTCCGATATGATGCCTGCTGATATTATTTCAGATCGTATCGTGGATTTATCATTTGCGAATTATTTTGTTCCTGCGCACGGTAATCCGCCTGGTTATCCTTTTCCGATCTCAATGATATTTACCGCAGATAGTACAACCAATTTATTGACGATGGGATCGACTGCGCCTTATCCAACGAATACTCCAGTAACAATATCTACACATGGAACAGTTCCGTCACCGTTTGTGGCAGGGGTTACTTATTGGACGATTCAAGTTAGTCCTACCACATTATATTTGGCCGCTACATCCGAGAATGCATTGCTTGGAATACCAATTACTATTTTGACAGACGGTGTTGGTGAAAATATTTTAACACTTTATAATTTTCCAACTGAACAACCTACTCGAGCACAATTAGTTTATCCAATGCGTATTATTAATAAAGCGACTTATTACAATGTCGTTAGACAATCTAATTTACGCGCTCGCCCTGGTTTTATATTTTTAAATAAACAACCACAAGAATCATTTATCACCGTTTATCCCGTTCCCGATCATCCTTACTTTTGCGAACTGCAAGTTAAATGCATGATTAATGATTTGGGATTTGAAGATACCCTTGGCGAACTTCCACCTAATTATTATGGATTTTTAAAGTATGCATTAGCGAGAAAGTTTTTAGCATATTATCCATCGGGAAACTGGCCGCAACAAAACGAATTAGAATATGAAGATTATTACAATACATTTAAAAATTGTAATGAAACTGATTTAACAATCAGACCATCTGTCACCATGACTGCACCAGAGCCTTTCTACTGGCCAAACATATTGAGTTATTAACATGCCTATTGAAAACTTTGAGATCGTAGGCTCATATAACAATCAACGCTTCCCAAACATTGATGCGGAACGTTCTATTAATTTATTTGAGTACATCGATCCAAAAGGAAAGAAACCAAGTTCTCTCATATCTACATCTGGTTTGTTAAATACATTACTAGAATTTCCAAATGCAGTGGGCGGCTTTAGAGGGGAATTTGTTTTAACAGAAGATGTAGGTGGTCAACCTGAACAATTTGAATATCTAGTCATTGGTTTAAATATTTATAGACGAGATAATTTAAATAATATTACACAAATAAATACAGCCGCAATGACAGGTAATATAAATAATTACGTTGGAATTGATGCAAACAATAATGCCAACGGTCCGCAAATATTATTTGTAGATGGAGATAAAGGGTATATATGGGACACTGCAACTAATCAATTTACATTTGATGTCCACGCGGTCGATCCAAATTTTCCAATTCATCCGGTTGACGTGTGTTTCTTGGATGGTTTTTTGGTGGTTGCAAATGGTGGAACAAATACTTTTCAATTGTCCGCATTAAATAATGCTTATAGTTGGGGACTGGTTAGTGTTGGATTTACGGGAAGCAGTGTAACAAGTATTTTAACACTGACAACTCCAACAACTTTTGTAACAGGACAACCCGTACAACTTACGATTGGTTCCGGGGGAATATTACCGACTTCCGCAGCGCCAACATTGGCAACAGGAACAAATTATTATGCGATTGTAATTGATAGTACTCATATTCAATTAGCGACAACTTTTGCAAATGCAACAGCTTTAACACCGGTTCCAATTGTTTTAACATCTAATGGAACACCACCAATTTTCGTAAACAATATCGGCCAATTACAACTCGGCGCAATTAACACTCATCCTGGTATGATTGTTGCATGTCGAACATTGCATCGAAGATTATTTTTATTCAGTGCAAATTATACCGAAGTATGGGAAAACGCAGGCATTGGTACAAACTTACCATTCAGGCGCAATAATGCATTACTGATGGAATATGGAACACCTGCAGTCGGGTCTATTGTGACTGGATTTGATAAGATGATTTTCTTGTCGCAAGATAAAGATGGACTTGGTGCGGTGATGGAAGTTGTCGGAACAGAATCTATTCCTATCAGTAATCGAGCATTGGATTTTCAATTATCACAGTATGCACAAGTTGCTACAATGCCACCCGGTCAAGGGATATCTGATGCGCGTGGAATATTTATAAAAGAAAATGGGATTATTTTCTATCGATTGAATTTCACCACAGCGAATGCCACCTATGTTTATAATATTACCTTATCAAATCCTCAGGTAGAGGAGGGAAAACTTTGGCATGAGGAACAAGTTTTAAATGGCGACAGACACCCGGCGCAAACACATGGATATTTCAACGGAAATAACTACTATGGAAGTTACGATAACCCTATTCTTTATCAAGTGGATCAGTCGTTTACTACAAACGACGGTGAGATCATCCCACGTATAAGAATTGGCAGGTGTTACGTTCCCTCAACTTATAATCGCACTCGTATAGATAGATTTAGTTTAGATGTCATTCAAGGATTAACCAATGTTACGAATCTAACTGGTATCTTAGATTTATTAACCGAAAGTGGAATGAATATTGATACAGAAGCGGGATTGGATATTCTGTTAGAAGAAAGTTCCGAAATTCCTATTATTGATCCATCTAACCAAACTATATTTTTATCTTACTCAAAAGACGGTGGCGTGACATATGGTTATAGACAAGAAGGACATGTAGGCGGAACAGGACTGAGACAATTCAGGACGGTATGGCGTAAGTTAGGTGTTGTGCCAAGAGGTCAAGGATTTGTGCCTAAGATTGAATTTTATAGCAATGTGCCTTTAGTGATATTGGGTGCTGCTTGGTTCTATGAAATTATGCCGGAGTAGGAATGCCAAATAGTATTGATCAATTAAATTATTATGATCCGTTGATTAACGCAAGACCCGATAAAATGAGTGAAGTTTGGATTGCGAATCTAAGTTCATTTATTGATACGTTAAACGGATATTTAACGCCATTTGGAATATTGCTTCCACAACTTACGCAAGCTCAAGTTGATTCTATTCAGTCGCCAGTTAACGGGCAATTGATATATAATTTAACTGTAGATGCCCCACAGTTTTGGCAGACAAGTTCTACGAGTTGGCGCAAGATAAGTTTTACATAAGGATATGTAAATATGTTTTCAGGTTTCGGTGGCGGTGGTGGTGGTAGTAGCGCAGGCGATGATTTAAGCCAAGGGTTTAATCAATCCTTTACAGGTTTCTTTGGACATTCAGATAAGCCTTATCGAGAATCGGGTAAAGTCCTAGAAGATTATTTAGGACGTGCCAGAGATACGCAAACGCCATTTCTGCAAATGGGTAAAGAAGCCATTCCAGATTATCAACAATGGTTACAAGGTCAACGCGATCCATCTGGATTTATTAATAATTTGATGCGTCAATATAGCGAATCTCCATGGGCGAAATATCAGCAAGACCAATCTATGCGAGCCGCTGGAAATATGGGTTCAGCATCTGGTCTGACCGGATCAACCCCACTAACACAATTTGCACAACAAAACGCCCACGATATATCTCAACAAGACATGAGTTCTTGGTTGCAAAATGTCTTAGGCATTAACACCCAATACGGCAGCGGATTACAGAATGAAATTAATAGCGGCCAAAATGCTGCTAATTCATTGAGCAAACTCTATTCCGATTTCGGCGGAAATCTTGCTGCGTCTAAATATAATTCTCAGGCTGCCCACAACCAAGATAAAGTAAATAAATGGGGAGGACTGTTTAGAATGGGCGAAGGCGCTGCCAAGGCTTACTTTGGTGGAGGGATGATGTAATGAATGTATTCGGACCAATTCCATCCATAGAATATCAGAATGGTTATGATCAATTTTTGTCTAGGCAGAAAAATCAGAATTCATTGAAAGAACAGGAATTAAGAAATAAATATTATGGCCCTAATATTGAATCAGAGATGGCAAATCGTAATGCATTGACGCAAGGGTATAATATTAACAATCAATATGCTCCTGAAAGATTAGGTTTAGCAAATAAACAAGCGCAACAGAATTTAGAATGGAATCCAAGAAATTGGCAAGCGCAAAATAATTTAAGAGGCGCACAAACTAACGAAATAAATACTTTGTTGCAATCAAAATTAGATTCTGCAAAAACACAAGCTGCTCAAAATAAAATTATAAATGATGCTTTAAGTGGAGTATTTCAAAATAAAAATTTAGGAATTACAACAAACCCAAATAACCAACAAATAAATCAAAATAATCCCAATAATAACATGCAAGGCAATTACTCCCCTTCTAGTTCTAATATGATGCAAAATTTCGATAATAATATAAATAATATTCCGAAAGGTCAAGGTGGATCACCGCAAATGACCAATGGAAATGGTATGACATATCCAAAAGCCGCAATTTTAAATCATTTGTTGGGGTTGGGTCAGGCGCAAATACATGATGTTAATGGTAAAAAAATGGCAATTACCCCCTGGGGGAATTTTACGGTTGCAGAAGGTTTAAGCCCAAAACAAGAATCCTATGAAAAAGGAATTGGAAAATATAATTCCGATGCATATGGAAAACATGTAGAAGCAGCGAATGCTTTACAAAATCAAGATGTTGCTTTGGACAATATGATAAGCGAATTAGATAATCCAGAATTTTATAATACCACCGGTCCTGTATCATCTTTTTTAACTAATTGGGCGGGAACTCCTGAGAAACAACAATTATTAGGTAGTCTTAGAACTTCATCTGGTGAAATTGCATTACAAGTTGCTCCTTCATTAAAAGGTGCATTTACGGGAAGAGATCAATCATTATTAAATACAATTAAAGCAAATCCAGATACTGACATGCCAGATGTTTTTATTGGAAAACTAAAAGCACAAAAAATGATTGGGTCTTTGTTAGGCGAAAGACATAAATTGGCAGCCGAATATATCGATAATGGAATGTCTGCTTTGAAAGCTAATGAAAAAGCAGCTCAACAAACACCATTATCAAAATATAAACATGAAATAGACAAATTAATAAGTCCTAAAATTAGCTTGAAAAATCCTAATACTGGGGAAAGTAAAAGATTCACCAAGGATGAAATAAGTAAATTAATAAAAGAAAAAAAATTAAAACTTACTCCTGAACAAGCTAAAAAATTAGGAGTAAAAGTTTAATGACCGCAACATCAGAATGGATTTTGGATGAAGGAAATAATAAATCTAATTCTTCGGATGGAGAATGGGTTTTAGATGATCAAAAAAGAAGTAATAATGGATCGAAGGAATCATTGCTGACTTCTATTGCTGCTGCACCATATAGAGTGGGAGGAGATATAGGACAATCTGCGTATGACTTTGCGAAGAAAACTCCTGAATATTATGAAAAAGCTAAGACAGAAATTCCTGGATTAATGAGTTTAGGTTTAAAACATCCCTTTCATGGTTTTGGACAAGCATTAGCAGGAACTCACGAATTAGTGAATTCAATTGCACAGTTACCAAAAAATTTAAGTTCTTATGGAGAAAATAGATTAAATTTGTTGCCTCAAGGAACTACTAATTTAATTGATAAAATCACACCAGAGGATACAACAGAATCTATTAATCAATTATTTGGCAAACCAACATATCCTGGAGAATCAGCATTAAGAGGAGGAATAAAAAATATTCCTCAGATAGTTGGTGGAATAAATGTAGCAAAATTTCTTAATCCAGCAAAATATAAAAGTGCAAATATTGCAAAAAATATATCTAAAGCACAAGATTCAAATTTTGAAAAGTATGGTAAATATTATAACGATATTTTTAGTCATGCGGAAAAAAATAATTTAGGAAAAACTCTTCCGGGTTTGATTAAAAAATTAGATTTACGCACTGCTTTAAAAAACGAACCGGCAGATGCATTAGTTTCTAAAAATGAATTTACATCTAATCCAACCTCCAGAACTGCTCACGAATTTAAAAGTGATTTATTAAGAATTCAAAGAAAATTAAATAAAATGCAAGGGAAAGAAGTTTTATCTAAGGGAAATAAAAATAAATTAGATGCTGTCAATAAGACTATATCTGATATAGAGCATAATATGTTTACGAATTCTACAGGTAAAATACATAAAGAAATTGCAGATAAATATAGAAAAACTCAAGAAGGTTATGAGAAAGAAGTTCTTCCATATACTTTAAATACAGATATACAACAATACAGAAAAGGAAAACTTTTACCAAAAGAATTGACTGCATCTCTAAAAAAAGGTGAATTTGCTGCAATGAGAGGTAAACAACACCCTGAATTATTTAGACGCGATCAACTTAAAAATACACTTTTAGGGCTAGCAATTGCAGGATCAGGCACCTATGGAGCAAAATCAATTTTTGATTTGGTATATGGTAAATAAATAAGGACATTCTATGGCAACACCAGCCGTTTCACTTTCACCAAATCCGCATTGGGTTGTCATTGATAATTTTTCAAAGCTTCCTCCTGGCGCGGTAATTTATACCTACAACATGTTAAACCCTACCCAATATCAGCCTGCTTATGTTGATGCTGGGGGAACGATTCCTTATCCTCAACCGATACCTGAATGGGGAAGTGGAAACGGTACATTCCCGCCTATCTATTGGTTAACTGCGAGTCCTTATTACATTCAAGTATGGACGGGTGACAAAGATGCAGTAGGGTCTGTCATGCTATGGGACTTCAGCGGTTTCTTAGGAGGAGGTTCTGGCGGTGGTGGTGGGATAATCACGAATAATTCTGTCGAAAACCTTGTTGTGAATGGAACATTTTTTAGAGCTTTAGGGGCGATTGGAAATCCTGGAACTCCTATTACCCCGACCACGTTAACGATTCTTGCACCCAGCAATAATGCGGGTTATGTTGATAGTCCTAACATTAATTCAACTACAACCGGTTATACAGGGCCAGACATTGCATTTGCTAAAAGCATTACGAGTGCAACAGATTCTATTTCGTTTAATTACTTCATTCCTAGTGGTATCCCTCAATTATTGCCGGATGTCACCCCTCCTTACTATGTGAATTATACGACTAGTACAAGTACGGGCGAGACATATAAATTCTTTCAATTCCCGATTAGCAATGGAATTGTAAATTTGAGCGGTCAAACTATTACCGTGAGGCTGTGGGCAAGCTCAGTAAGTGGCAGTCAAAATATTTCTTTAAACATACGACAGTTCTATGGTGATGGGTCTAATGCGCCATCGGCAGATATTAGCACTCCAATTGCACTGGCATTTGATAGAGTTGGGGACTGGGAACTATTAACTTCTACTCTTACGTTACCTATTGCTAATGGTCAAATCGGAAACTGTGGAAATGATGGGACATTTTTACAAATTCTAGTCCCATTGGGTGTGGCGACAAGTTTTAGTTTTATTAAACCGGGTGTGTTTTTAAATACACTTCCTGGGTCAGCAAATAATATCCAAATTGATTACCACAGCAATGATGAGATTGATTCAATTATTAGCCTACCTAGGACTGGTGATATAAGAACAAGTTTAAATAACTTTGTTCCGTATGGGTGGGTTGCAATGTTGGATGGCGCAATCGGGAGTGCCACATCTGGCGCCGGATCAACACCGGGGGGACGAGCGAATTTAGACACGTTTCCTTTGTACAATTTAATATGGAATACATTTGTTGGTAGTCCAACACTTCAGGCATTAGCCCCAATGGTAGACACACTTGCCTATGGGACAAGCGCTATTCTCGATTTCACTAACAATCGTGCATTGAGCTTAACAAAAGCTGCCGGACGTGTGATGGCAGGCGTTGGATCGGGTGTTGGATTAACCACGAGAACGATTGGACAAACAACGGGTTCGGAAGTTGTTACGATTGCTGGAATGCCATTGCATAATCATCCGGGATCATTTTGGAATTTGAACGTGGGTCTATTTAGCGGAGGAGCGCCAGCTCAAGTGCCTGTCTATAGCGGTGGAAATCCTGCTAGTAATACCCCGGTTATTGTCGCTCCAGAAGGCGGTGGAATATTAAATACACAAGGCGCACCTGACGGCGACATGCAACCAACGGTCTTTATGAATGTATTTATAAAATTATGATGTATAATATTTCCGTTAACAAATGGAATTTGTGATCACACTTTTAAAAGGATTTTAACTCATGGGTCAATTTCAATATTACAATGTTTATGATGGACTAACATCAGTCCGAGTCGTTAACACGGCAAATTTAGCGGGCACGTATTTCAACGGTCAAACAAACACAGGTGTTGGCGCAACATTAACCGTTACCGCATCGGGTGTTTTAACAATCGATAGCGTTGCCTTAAAGTCCGGTGATTTCGTATTACTCGTTGGTCAAACTGCTGCAAACCAGAACGGTATTTATATCGTGACCAATCCTGGCGCAACTGGAATTTTCCCAATCTTAACGCGTCGTGCAGATGAACAAAATATCGAACAAATCAGAACAGGTCAGTTTGTCACCGTAGGTGCGGGTACGGTTAATAACGGTACAGTCTGGTCTATTGTCGAACCGCTCCCAGCACAATTTGGTATTGGTAATCTGGTATGGGTGGATAGCTCAGGTTTATCAGGTGGTGGTTTAGGTACGGCTGCAACACGCGCAGCATCGAACGCAACCCTTGCTAACGTTGCATCTGTTAGCGGCGCAACCACAGTGAATACGATTGCAGTATTTGCAGATACCGCGGGTACGGTACAAAATCAAGTTAAGGCAAACGGCACAGAAGCCGCCAATGCGGTCACTGCTAATGGTCAAGCGGGTGTGATTACAACCTCAATTTTGACAACTGCTGGCGCTGGAACGTACGCGATTACATGGACAGACAGTTTTATTGTAGCGGGTTCTACCATTCTTCTTTCTTGGATGGGTGGAACAAATACGACGAAAAACTTCACCATGTCAGCAACTGCTGGTGCGGGTTCTTCAACACTAAGTATTTTTAATAACACCGCTGCAACTGCTCTTAACGGGACAATTATTATCGGTTATCAGGTTATTTAGTAATTAAGCAATACAGACGGTGACACGATGTTGCCGTCTTAACTTGTTTGAAAAGGATTTCAACTTATGGGTTTACCCCTATCTATTGTTCCGCCATTAGACCCCAATTTATATACGGCTCAGGTCAGAACCCTTGGCGGCCCTGCTCGTACTGGCACAGTTACTTACGATACCGGTTTTACTAATTCCACGACTCCTCCTGGCGTATGGGAATTTGCGCGTTGGATTTATGTCGGCACGACTGGAAATCTTTCTTATACAAAATGGGATGGCACCGTTGAAGTATTGCCGAATCTAGCGGCTGGTATTTGGCACCCAATTTATGCCGTCAATATTACGACCACTAATAGCACGATAGCCGCAGCTCAATTGCGCTGGGGAAGCTAATGTGGGCCTTTGGAAGTGTTGCAATACTTTTCTATCCAATGGAAAGGCCAGTTATTCCAACGCCTCCTCATGGGTTTTTTCTTCTGACCGACAATACAAATTTTCTATTGACCGATAACACTCCATTAGAAACGGCGGGGGCTTAAATGTCAGCGACTTTAGATCAGATATTTATTAGCAACCCAATTACGGTAAATGCATCTACTGATCTAATGTATTTTTCGCAGTCCCCTTATACCCCTGGCCATGATGCGGGCATGACATTTGCTAATTTCAAAGCACAATTTGTATCAGCCACAGGGATTTTAAGTCCTGCTAATGGTGGTACTGGTGTTAACAACGGCACGAATACATTAACTCTTGGGGGAAATTTAACAACATCGGGGGCTTTTGCCACGACATTTACTTTCGCGGGAGCAACGTCAGTCACATTCCCGACATCTGGAACTTTGGCAACAACTTCATCGATCCCTAGCTTACCTTTATCCCTTGCTAATGGCGGCACTGGTGCAGCTCTTACAGCTAATAATGGCGGTATTTTTTATTCAAACGCAAGCACTGGGGCGATCCTCGCTGGAACTGCAACAGCTCAACAATTGTTAATGTCAGGTGCTAGCACGACACCTCAATGGTCAATAACTGCTTATCCGCTCACGAATGCAATAAATACAATCATGTATGCATCTAGTGCGAATATTTTGGGAGTTATTACGCCAGTCAACAATGGCGTAATGATTAGTGGGACAACGGGCGTCCCTTCCTGGCTTGCGAATAGTGGAACGGCTGGCTTTGTATTAACAGCAAATACCGGTGCGCCTCCTTCTTGGCAAGCAGCGGCATCGAGTGGAATAACTACCATTGATGGAAATTCTGGCAGCGTGACGCCTTCCGCCGGAGTGGTAACCATATCAGGCGGAACGACTGGATTAACTACAAGTGGATCTAGCTCAACTCTTACTTTAACTGGAACATTAAATGTTGCGAATGGCGGAACAGGTACTACATCTGTTAATGCCTATGGTCTTATTTGTGGAGGAACGACCTCAACTGGTGGCTTTCAAAGCATTTCTGCTACGGGAACATCTGGTCAAATATTAATCTCAGAGGGAGCAGGTTTTCTCCCTCAATGGGGGCCGGCAAGTGATATTGCAATAGTAAATTTAGAAGGAGATGACACAACTATTGCTTCAGGCGGCACAGTAGAAGTGTCAGGTGGTAGTACAGGACTTACAACGACTGCTGCTGGAACTAGAATGAACCTGGTTGGATTATTGAACTTAGCCCATGGCGGTCTAAATGCGAATTTAACAGCCTCTAATGGGGGAATATTTTATAGCACAGGAAGTGCCGGAGCGATATTAGCGGGAACGGCAACGGCTGGACAATTACTGAGTTCGGGTGCAAGTTCGACACCTCAATGGTCAACAACGACTTATCCCCTCACAAATGCAATAAATACAATCATGTATGCATCCAGTGCGAATGCATTAGGGTCAATTACGGCTGCTAATAATGGGGTGTTAATCACATCAGCGACGGGTGTTCCGTCATGGCTTGCGGCTGGTACGACTGGACAGGTATTGACGGCGACAACGGGATCACCTCCTTCATGGGGAGCTAGCTCTGGATCGGGAACCGTTAGTTCTGGGTTGATCAACCAGCTTGCTTACTATGCTGCCGCAGGAACGACAGTTAGCGGCGTGACTATTGTTAATTCCGCTGTTTTAACTACAACATCCGGCGGTGTACCTACGTGGGTTGTTTCCACTGGAACCGGTGCGCCGGTGCTTGCAACATCACCCACACTTATTACGCCGACTTTAGGCGCATCTACTGCGACATCATTAGCATTCTCGCCAACGACAGGTGGAATTATTGGAACGACTGCGGCGGATAGCGCGAGTTCGGGAACAGTGGGACAAATTATCTCGAGTTCTATCGCATCTGGATCGTCTGTTTCTTTTACAACTGCAACGGCAAAAGATGTTACATCTATATCACTGACTGCTGGTGATTGGGATGTTTACGGAAATGTAACAAGTACTGTCAGTGTCAGTTTTACTCAAATCATTGGATGGATAAGCACATCTAGCGCGACCACTCCAGATTCGTCACTTTATACTGGATTGGCGGCAGGGAGTGCTTTATCTGAAAATATACAATTTTGCGTGCCATTTGTAAGAATAAACGTTAGCTCAACAACAATTGTTTATCTTAGTGCTAAATGTACTTTTACAGCGGGAACCATTACATGTTGCGGAACTTTATTCGCCAGACGCGCTAGATAATATAAGGACATTTTATGGCAGGGATAAAAATAAGTGCGCTACCTACGGTTGCTGCTGTCTTAGGAACTGACATCTATCCTGCCGTACAAGCTGGCGTCACTTCTCAAGAAACTGTGAACCAGCTTACTTCGTATATGAATGCGAATGCGGTGTTAAACAGCACTGCGCAAGTCACGGGGTTAACATCTGCACTTGCTGGATTTTTACCATTAACCGGTGGAACTTTATCCGGCCCATTGTTCTTAAGTGGCAATCCAACCCTACCAAACCAGGCAGCCAATAAAGCATATGTCGATTTAACCGGTGGTGGATTTACAGTCATTCTATCGACTCAGGCTGCAACAACTGCAAATTTGAATGCTACGCAAGCGGGTGCTGGAATTGGCGCTACCTTGACGAATGCTGGCGCTCAGGCGGCATTTGCAGTGGATGGTTATACAGCAAGTCTAAATGACCGCATATTAGTGAAGAACCAAACGCTAACACAACATAATGGAGTGTACTCCGTCACGACGTTAGGTTCAGGTTCAACCAATTGGGTGCTTACGCGCACGACAGATTACGATACTGCCGCTCAGATTAAACCGGGCACCTTGATTGCGGTAAACAATGGTACGGTTAACGGTACGACATCATGGTTAGAAACCGCAACAGTCGTAACAGTTGATACAGACCCTATTTTATTTTCACAATTTACATTTGCACCCGCTGCGTTTTTACAGATTGCCAATAATTTATCTGAATTAACAGCAACCGCTGCAACTGCAAGAGCGAATCTTGGTTTGACTGCGGCTGCGATCATGACATTACCTGTATCACCAGCGAATGGTGGAACAGGGGTTAACAATGGAACTAATACGATTACATTGGGCGGCAATCTTATTACAGTTGGTTCGCTGACATTTGCGGGTGCGTTTCCTGCTATTCTTACGCTGACTGGCAGTACGAGCATAACACTTCCGACATCTGGAACATTGATCAGCGCTAATCAACCAACGATTAATCAGCCGAATATTGTTGGGGTGACTACAAATAGCAACGCTGCGGCGGGATCAGTTGGGGAATATGTGTTTAGTCCTGTTACATCTGGTTCGGCAGTTGCTTGCGTTTCAGGTACCCCTAAAAATATTACATCTATATCACTGACTGCTGGTGATTGGGACGTGTTCGGCAATATCTCTAGTATAGTAACTGTGAACATGACACAAATCATCGGATGGGTAAGCTTGACAAGTGCGACAGTACCCGATGTATCACTCTACGCAGGCGCACAATTTACATCTTCTACCCCTGAAAATATTCAATTTGCAACTCCATTTCTTCGAGTGAGCACATCTGTCACCGTGTCAGTTTTCTTGAGTATACGTGCGACATTTTCAACTGGGGCAGTTTCTGCGTGCGGTGGAATATTTGCAAGACGCGTTAGATAATCACGCGTAACAAGATGGACATATTTTATTTATATCTTGCATATCATTTGATTTGTATAGTTCATGGCAAACCTTACATTGTTGAATAAATTTATCTTCTTGTTTATTTTCGTGTTCCATATTTTCCCCGATGTGATTATTATACATGGTTTCTAAACCGTGTATTAAAGGATAAAACAGATGGAATTACAAGAACAATTGTCACAATTACAAGCTGCAAAAGGTGCGTTGGATAGTATGTATTGGGAAACTACTCAAGCGCTCCATATAGCTAAAACAAATCTCATTTTAAAAGAACAGGCAGTCCAAGATTTAACCGGACAAATTAATAAATTGCTTAAAGAAATAGAAGAATTAAAACAATTAAATGATCCGTGCATCGAATTATAATTAGCGAAAATAAATCTTTTTAGGTTTCATTTTTTTAGAGACTTGACCAAATGCCTTGGCTATTTCTGTGGTGATCTTAATTGCATTTTTTTCAGCACAACCAACATGCTTGATTACTTTCATCGGTTTAGGCACTAATGCTTTACTTTTGCCCAATACCAAACCCATAATTAAAATTCCTTAAATTTAAACATATGGACATACTCACATGAAACACGAAAAAAAGAAAGACAACAAGAAAGAACCTAAAAAACACGAGAAGAAAGAAAAGAAAGATGAGAAAAAACAAAAGAAAATGTGTTAACAAAAGGGGGCATATAATTCTATATGCCCACTCTTAAGCTTAGTCAGCCAACAATAACGTAATTTTTAAGTACGCAGAGTTAGTCGTAACGTTAGTTCCATTTGTTCCTTGCATGATCGAAGATAAATTGATCGGTGCAGTAGATGTATTTGCAAGAGTAAGCGCATCGCCTACGTTGCAATGTACAAATACATCAGCGACAACCTCATTCGATGCTTGAGCGGGTGACAATGGTAAGTTAGCAAAAGGTGAACCCTTGACTAATACGCCATTTAAGAACAATGCAACGCTAAATACTGGTAAAGGTGCTGGAATTGGATTCATAAATGCAGCAACTCCTGTGGCCACATCATACCAACCTGCTTTATTAATCTTAATTTGACCAGTTGTTGCAGCATTTGAAATATCGATATTAGCAGTTGCATGCACAGAGTTTTCAAGTAAAGCTACTTGACCTGGCATGTTTAAGCCTGGGCTTGCAGTTAAGAGTTGCGCAGTTGTTGAGTAAACTTCCGCAAATTCCATACCGGTTCCGACTGGAGGAATTGGGCCGCTTCCGCCTGGGCAGTTAACACAGCTCCCAGCAATACCTTGCTCACCTTGAATACCTTGTGGGCCTTGCAAACCATCTTGTCCGCGTGGGCCTTGAACGCCTTGTAAACCTTGAACCCCTTGCATGACTTTTGAACATGGATCTTTGCATCCACAATCATCATCTTTAGACATTTTAAAAATCCTTTTATTAATATTAATAACGAGTGAAATTATATAATTTATATATGAAAAATTTATTAGGTATAATTCCTAGGTGATTAGGGAAGAATCTAGGTGGTTATTAAGATGGAAGTAGTAAATAAGTAATCTTTCATGTTGTGAATTTTCCTCTTTTTAACCTTTGCACTGATAACAATCATTATCAGAGATTTATAGTGTCTTTAATTTGTATATGGTTTCATGATTTATATCGTGTTATTACATATTACGTTACATGACATGAAATAATCTTATCCTTATTCTTTTTCCTTACTTTCAAACCCAATTAATTTTTTAATTATATTAAACGACTTTAATGCTGCTTCTTCGTTATCAAAAGAATAGTCAATACTTCTATTACCAGTTCCTAAAATTATTACTTTAGTATCATCAAGACGAATCGAGAATATATTATTTGCATTTATTAAATGAGTGTCATTTATAGCTAAAAACGTGTTTGTCATTATTTGTCCATCCCCGCATTTTCACATAATTCTTGATAGCATATATTGTGTAACAATATTGGAAATTCTAATAGTTTTACTGGTTCAATTAATTCAATGTATTTTATTTCTACAATATTTTTTCCACAATAACTACATCTAAACATCACCTACACCTATTCATCAGCTTAATTAACTTACGACCTTTCCCCTCTTTTACTAGTTCGTAAGGCGCTTTACCGTCAAACAAATCGTTCTTTCTGAGCCACCATGCGTTGCACTTGTCTTTGTCATGGCAAAACATCTCTAATGCATAGTTATATACATGTTCATATGTTGTGTTTTTTGGGACGGATCGAAAGTCAGGTTTCATCATCATCGTTCCATTTATTATCAAGCAAGAATTGTTTCATTTCTAATAGATAATAAATTTTGTTTTTAATTTCTACGACTTTAAGTATCTCTGAATCTAATTTTGTATTAAGAAAATTTCTTAATGTTTTTTTAGACCTAAATTCTTTTCGTTTAAGCTCGTGATATATTATTTCTATTTTCATAATTTGTAGTCACATTTCATCATATCTAGAGATTCTATATTTAGCTGCGTGCTTTATCATTTCTTGTTGAAATTTATAAATATCAGTATTAGTCCGTAATACCTCTAATGCCATTTTATCTATCTCATTAAGCATACAATCTATAAATTCTTCTAATTCTTTAGTCATTTTTAATCATCCTTTTTTCTAGTAAATAGACAAGCATATTTGCACAAGCATTTGCAGAATTTTCATCAGATTTATTCTTCGTCAGAGGAGTGAATATCCAATCCATTTTTTGAGAAGTGGAATCGCAATAATAATTTATACAATATATTTCTGTTTGATGAAGCTTTTGTGGATCATTCATTTCTTTTATGATAATACTTTTTTCTATTCTTAATCGGAAAGAATTATATGGTTCTGTTTCATTATCTAAAATAATTCTATTGGGTAATATTTCTAAAATCTCTGCAATGGTGAAGGCTGAATATAAATCACTAATATATTGATCAGGACATGCATTATTAACACAACTAAATGTTCTTACCTTTCCGTTATTCAGAAGTAAATCATAATCATTGGTGACTACTATTGATCCATCAGCCCAATAAAACAATGACTCTTGTTTCACCCCTAACTCTTTCAATCTTTTTGCGAGATATAAACTTACACATTGTTGTTCTAGGTTCATTTAACTATTTTCCATAATTCACAATCTTGTCTTTCTAATATTTGATCAGCATATAATTTAGTAAATTCGTCTATTTTAATTTCCAGACATTAATTTAATTATTACTTTTAACAATGCAAACGCACCTATAGATAAAATTAAAATGCCGATAGTTAACATGAATATTTCAAGAATGGCTATGAAGATTATTATCATTTTTCGGTCATCTTTTTTAGAGCGAGTTTGAGGTCGTCTATATTTACCACACAAGTATAATCCGATAAATTTATTTTAATTTCTTTATCGGATTCATCTACATTTTCTATGCTGCATAGGCTATTTAACTCAATTATCACTTTCATGTTTTTCCTTATTTCAAAATCTCCCAGTCAGACTCGCCCATTTCTTTGAAAGAAGGCATAAAATCAAACTGCCCTGATTTACATATTGCGAGACTTCCATTATCTACACATAGAAACGCATCTTCTTTCCAGTCATCTCGCGTTAAACATTTTTTAGATCTTAGCTGTTCCAGCGCCTCTAGGAACGTTAATTCTTTTCTGTCTCCATCAACCACTAACCACTTATCACTCAGTAAAAAATCAGGTGCATCGTAGAAGTTAGTGTATTCTCCTCGGAACGCAATCACATGACCATCTAACACACGTAAGTGCATTAGTGGTTCCCATTCCTTACGACGAATCTTTTTACCTTTTACTAACTCTGCGTGTGCCTTTTCAAAGATCATATAGTTTCCTTATTAGGTGACAACCGACTAGATTTGCACTAGCCGATTCGGTACTTATCTTTTGGATTATTACGATAGTTAATAATCAAAAGTTTTTGCAAGACGCGTCTGCGGCGCGGTTGTCATAATTATTCATACCTCATCTTATTCGTAGCCGCTGCCGCCGCCGCTACCGTAGCCGCTGCCGTCGCCGTCGCCGTCGCCGTAGCCGTAGCCTTTGCCGCTACCGTAGCCGCTGCCGTCGCCGTAGCCGTAGCCGTCGCCGTTGCCGCTACCGTAGCCGCTGCCGTCGCCGTAGCCGTAGCCGTAGCCGCTGCCGTCGCCGTAGCCGTAGCCGTAGCCGTAGCCGTCGCCGTTGCCGTTGCCGCTGCCGCTACCGTAGCCGCTGCCGTCGCCGTCGCCGTTGCCGTTGCCGCTGCCGCTGCCGTAGCCTTTGCCGTAGCCGATGTCTATTTTTTCCATATTGGAACCTCTTTAATGCTTTTCTTTGCTTTTTCTGTGCAATCTAATAGTTCTCT
>Ga0302221_10000662_pt1 | contig 24403 bp, 8 predicted proteins | sample II_Palsa_E2_1_FD_193517 | JGI IMG/M metagenome (GOLD analysis project Ga0302221, IMG submission 193517) | Peat permafrost microbial communities from Stordalen Mire near Abisko, Sweden - II_Palsa_E2_1 | ecosystem: Environmental > Terrestrial > Soil > Palsa > Peat permafrost | place: Sweden... | reverse complement strand
TCCTTTACACAAAGATGCCACCCTTCATCTCGCCTTCATTTCCGATGTGGAAAATATATGCTCCCAGCTGGCTAAACACTCACCTGGAGCGAGTCGGGTCATGAAAGTGACAAGAGAGATGGGAAAAGTGGGATTTCAAATCATGAAGTCAAGTGCCAAGAGGAAAGCCAGTGAGGAACTGCAGAGAAGTAAGGGGAAATCAGTCCGGGTCGAGGATTCAAGTGAAGAGAGCAACAAAGAGCATGTTTACGAATCAGTCGTTGATAGTAGTGCACAAGCTGGTTTGGAAGAGGATCCTTGGTTAACACTGCCTGTTGACTTCTCATGGGATCATTGGGACCAGTACCTAGGGTACATTGCACCTCAAGATTAGGATTGAGATTTCGCTTCGAGATTATATAAATCCTTTCCACTCAGTCACCGACAATCAAGGCAAGTAATGGACAGCAGTCTTTTTGTTCGTGTGCGTTCTCCACGCTGTGCCGCCATAGACCCCTAGTAAGCCCACAATCATCCATGCGATAAGGACTCCAAAGTTCGTTCCCAAGTGATTCTTCGTGCCAAAAATGATTGTTCGCGCTCCTTGGATCTGAATATATCCATATCAAATAAGTTCGGTACTCAACGTCCCCCTTGGATGGATGCTTACTGAGTGATAGAATGGAAAAGCATAGCCGTACTGGTAAAACCTGGGCATGATTTCAAATGATGAAAAAGCCCCCGATACGTTGACAATGATCCCTAAACTGTCAGATAAGCCACCAATTTTTAATCGGCACCTACAGAAGCTGAGGAAGTACCCTGCCCACTTCAACCCAATGATCGTGAAAAGCGATTCCATCGGCAAGCCAACTAAATCCGGTCAGAATATGGATAGCACATTCGATAACGGCCACATACCGGCACCCATAGTGCATGTATTTAACAGCCAATAGACCACAAAGCCTCCATGACCAAAGCGTCTGCTCATTGGCACACCAAAAGCAAGATTCACAAGTGTGTATGATAGACCCATGATGAGATATGCTGATAGGGATGAGATCGTGCGGAAGGTAAGGGCTGAGCTTAGTCGAAGGTGTCCGCCAATTGTCAAGCCTGTGACTCGTAGGATCTGGAATATGGAAAATGTGAAGGTGAGGAGCTTTACCAATGGTTAGTCTCTAATATTGAGAGCAGGACAAAGAGACCTACAAATATCAAGCCCACCATGGTCGAACCTGTGGCTTCGGGGACATCGAACGGTACAATATCGAGTGATGTCATTCCAAAAGGAGAGGCAAGACACTGTGGGCATTTCAGAGCTGTTTGGAGAGCTTCTGTATTATTGACTATTGACTGAAGGAACGTTTCGGTATGTTGGACGGCGAGTTGTCCAATGATCGGAGTTATAACAGCTAGTACAGGAGGTACGATGTGGGAGTTGACGGTAATCTGGTTCCTGGCCGATGCATACAAAAATCGAATCGAGTTTTGAGGATCATAGGTATTGGTACCTAGGCGGAGAGCATTTTCGAGGTCTGCAGTTGCGTTGGGAGTAACTAGAGAGAAGTTCAGCGATCTGGGCTTCAATTACAAGGGAGACATACTCAGAACAAGTCCCCAAGTCTTTTCTTCCACGATTAGACCCCTACTGTCGTTGACGGACTCGATATTGCTATCAAACAGCCATTTGATAGTATTGCCTTTTGCCTGACTTGCAATTTGGATGGCATCGACGACTCCAGCTCCAAATTTCCCCCCAACGTCCAGGTTCGTAACAGTAACAGTCAGGGGTTTTGATGAGCTGCTCGGTACAAGAGAGCCCCAGTAAATACTCAAACAGACCCACATCAGCAGCGTTGTCAAAAACAATGGCACAAAGAGAACTCCTATTAGACTTTGACGATGGGGACGCATCTCCTTGTCCCAAAATCCATATCGATACAGAAGGGTTTCTGTTTCGGTCAGGCGGGTAGACGGAGCGTCATTCTCTTTGCGCAGCGTTGAATTTTCATTCGACTCAGCCATTTCAACGTGTTTGGTGTGACTGGGAGGACGATCGGGCGAGAAAGGGAAATATGCCTTGACAAAATCGCAAACACAATAATGAAGTGTAGCCACTGCACTGCACTGTACGCCTTGAACGGATGTAGGGAATGCCAGTGTAGATTTTGAAAGGTACTGATGGAGCGCGATGCTGGTTCTCCGGCCACGGGGCCGAGCAAGCTAACCTTGTTTATTGTGGCTTGAGACATTACATTTTCCTGCACTTGACTCGGCGCCGGATTCGGCAGCAACACGGGACAGAAGCTGGAACAAGAGAGTTATAACAAACCAAAGTACCCCAAAATCCCATTCAAAAGTATCTCTCTCACGTTTGAGGTAAAAACAAAATCTTTTAGTCTTTCACAACTGACATAATCAACTTCTTATCGCCATGGATCCAAAACACTTTACGACATCCTTCAACATCGAGGACACTGCAGTGGTCCTAATCGATCATCAGATTGGAACCTGTGGATGGGTTCATTCCATTGATGCAAATCTCCTTGAGAAGAATGTAAAGATTCTGGCAACATTTGCTACTGCTACCAAGATGCCACTGGTGCTCACCTCATCCATGTAAGCTATTTGGAATTTTTGAACCTGCGCTTGGAACTAACAGTTAATGCCTTAGGGAAACCAATGTACAAGGCCTGCTCTTGGACGTGATCCAAGAGGCCGCGCCCGAGGCGTACGATAAGCGCATCAAGCGACAAGGAATTGTCAATGCATGGAACGATTCAGCTTTTGCAGAAGCTGTTCGGAACACAGGGAAGAAGCAACTGATCGTTGCAGGAGTGACTACCGATGTCTGCTTGGTTCCCCCGGCATTTTCTATGCAGGGAGAAGGCTTCCATATCAAGGTACGATTTCTCAGACGCTATATTGGAGACATGTGTTGACTGGGAGAGTGTGTGCTTGATGCCGGTGGAAGTCCAACGACTCTGGCAGAGCAGATATCTTGGCAGCGACTCAGCCAAGCCGGAATTCCAATGACCTCGACTAACGCCGTTGTGACGGAGTTGATCAAGGTATGGTTGTATAAAGCACTTTTAGAACAGTGGATTAACACGAATAGGATTGGGCTAGCCCCGCCGGTCAATTGGCATTCCCATTACTGGCGTAGTCTATCCATCATTGTTGAGTCAAATTAAGTCAATTTGATTTATTTCCTTATTATTATCTCTCATAAGAATCGTAGAATCGACAGTCAATTCCTTTTTTTTTGTATGGTACAGTGATCGTGAAGTTTGCAAATGCAGAACTTTGGAATTGACAGCTTCCAATATCCTTAGCCCTCGTAAAACAGCACCAAATCCATTAATACGTATGCAACCAGCATAGCAGACGAACAACCCATCCAGACAGAGCCCATTTCACAAACATTGAGTCATTTCACTGCATTAAACGAGCGCTATAGTGTGTTGCTTCATTTGAATGAGAAGTGTTTATATGATCAGTAGAAAAATTATAAGAAAAGCTATACATCTAATAAAATAGTCTACTGACTCTGATGTTACGAGCCCAGCCCCGTAGGTCTACACGTTCAGGATATTTAAGTAATGAATAAAATTTTACATCTTCAAATCCTTAAATATTAATTAATCAAATTGCACTTCGGTTACTTTAGTTTTCAGGTTCCGCATATTATGCCGTAATTATTCCTTGTTATCTTACAACTTTGAAGTGATTCCGGAGACTTTAGTTTTCGAAAGCCCATAAGAGAATTCGAGATGCCTGAAATGCCTGGAAAATGCCCTGAACGCACAGATCTACGGCGGTGGGCTCGTTAGTTGTTCATATTAACTAAATAATATTAATGATGAAATTATTAGTCCCATCTTTCTCTCTCCGAATCTCAGAATATTCTTGTTCCCCTTCCTTGACATTCCTGCACCTTGCAGGACTTTCGAATTCCAGAGAAAACTACTCGTCCCAAAAAGTGAACTGGCCAACCCTTCGATATTGACGCTGCGCTCGCCCTGTTGGCTGCAGAAGTAAAGTACTCCTACATTTACGGTACCGCCACCATACCCATTAACAGGAAATACATGAAGCATGGTGTCAAATAGTTGCCAATACGATCAAACTGGAGGCTGAGACTCGCTAAAGAAATGCCCCCAAGAGGGTCAAGTCCACAAGGCTTCGGGTAGTTTTAGATGTCAAGGAGTATAGTAGGCCTTATAGTGAAAGAACAGTCGTAAAAACGAATCACTAGAGTCTAGATCCATACCGTTGTTTTAAACAGTATCAAATCCCATCGAAGAAGAGCGCTTCAGAAGGACAGAGAAGTAAGAGTCCCAGGCATCATCATATTGAGACCCTCTCCCCGTAATGAGGCTTCCAGCCGATCCCATGATTGCCGGAGAGGACTTTTTCTGCGTCTTCCGCTGATATTTGTACTGCTTCTACAAACCTGAAGACAGGGATTTCCCACCATAAAGCGTCTAAGAACGCTTTGCAGTGATTGGAATCTTCAGGCTCGGTTTCATCCATAGCCTTCAACTCAACACCCGCTATTGTGGTTTTAGTATTGCCTTGTCTGCTCATATCCGACTCGGGAAACGACATACTATTTTGCAACTTCACCCTCTCTTCTGCTTGTGCCTTCTGCAAGTCTTTGGCTTTTTGTCTTATGTCTTCTCCTAATTCCTTCCAAGTCGTAGCTCGACTGCGCGACATTGACAAAATTTGATCTTCTTCGAACCATTCGGAAAGCTCTCCACCTGGCTCGTAGAAGAGTATCTCCCTGTTTCTGGATATCACATTCTTGTGGACCACGAGGAATAGTTGAGTAATGCCAGCACGTGTCAAATCTCCCATTGCTTTAGCAACCATTTTGTCGTCTTTTGCATGTTCGAACCACCACTCCCAAGGCAACGCCACTCTGGATACCCGAAGCACACGACCATCCAAGCCTCGAGGCATAGGGCCTGCTGTTTCACCCAGCAAAGAACAATTACGTGTACCAGCATGGAACCACCAGTAGAACCAAAATACGTCTCTTTCCAAATTCGCGTGGAAAGGCAATGTCTGTGGGTTGAACACATGCATCAAACGATTCTCCTCGCGGCGTGCTTCTTGGTTGACTTGGCGGAGGCTGCTCCTGAATTGTCCAATTGCCATAGGGCGCATTGAACTAGAGGGGATTCTCGCGGGCGACCTGTTGCGAGCAAGAGTGAGCGTCCTGTAGTACGCATTTGTTATCCCTATGATCCGAGGAGTGTCTAAGTAGCAGCGCCAAATCAGACTCCGAATATCTTCGGGAAGCTGGGGGAAGAGGGGGAAGCATAGCCCATCGTTTTGCGTCGAGCTCTGGGTTGAGCTCTGGATCGTAAGAACTGTTGAGTGAGAATGAAATGGCGTAGCTATTGTAGTTGGCTTTGTCCTGGCCATGGTAACGATGTTCGAAGCAGGAACAAGAATTTGGAAATGGAAGGAAGCTGGCTTGGAGCCTGGATGAAAGAAAGTAAGCGAGCGGCACAGGAAACTTCAGCATCACGTGAGTCAACAAACACTCAACACAATCGAGGCTTGGATGAATACAATAGAGAGATGGCCTTTAATCTCTATAATATCCCTGCATGAACGATTCTAAAGCAATAAGTCTTCTTAGAAAAATAATAATAATTAAATTAAAATACTTGCTATAATAAAATTTGCACCCTTAAATGCTTACAACTCCTTCAGGAGAGTTTAAGGCTTGCTGCAATCCCCATTTCCAACAGTTCTTCCTCCGTCATATCCCCTGGGCCAGCTAGTTCTGAAGCTCTCCGGCTTTCTCTGTGAAGATCTCCACCCAACCCAGTATGAGATTGATACTCCGTCCTCAGGCCGCGGCTCAGCGGCGTTGACTGAAAGCCTACATCTAGTTCTTCCCCCAAAGCCTTTTCGGCAAATGAAGACGTCATCTCGCCCAAACAAGGGAGGCTCCTTGATGGCGATGACTTCGCATTGTTGGAAGAAGTATCACGAATGCCGCGGGTAGTGATCGAGGATGGTCCTTAATACCCTACATATGCAGACGATGGCGCAATTGCAGCACTTTCTTTCATGGCTAGCTCCATCATTTCCTCTTCGGTCATGTCTTCGATGCGCTTCTGTTGTCCCAAGGAAGGCGTCGACTTGGATACCGCTCGCAAAGACTGATGGGGCTCCAGGTGGCTAGCTTCGTCTATGCCGAGAGCCAGAGGTTGAGGTCGAGCGATGGAAGAATCAGATATGTGCCGCTCATGCCGCCTTATTTGCATGGAAAATGAAGTATTGATTTGAGGATCTGATGCGGGTTGAGATTTTCTTTGATACACCCTTCTCTCGATCGAGTCAGGCACGTTGACTTCCGGGATTGTTCTTGAAGACAGCTCTTGCGGTGTAGGAATGTCACTTGTAGTCTTTTCTTGCTCAGGCAAAATGGTCTGAATTATTGCTTGAGAAGTATTGTCGCGCCCAAAAAGTCCACCGAATGATCCTTGAGAAATAGTTGGGGTATTTCCGGCTGCAGTTTGGGGGGGTATGTCTGACAGCTGGGTATCACTTTTCTTCAGTCGAAGGGATTTGAAGGACCTTTTTTTTGAATGGTTACGATGTCCACGCGCCCAGAACGGTATATCTTCAATAGGAGTATCAGAAGTTGGCCCTAGATCAAAGAATTTATTGATTCGCAGTTTCCCCAAATGTCGCTGGATTTCAGCGAGGACTTCAAGTTCGACAATTCCTCGAATCCCTCCACTATGCTTAATTAGTGTATTTCTATTGATTCAAGTAGGGAGTAAAAAACATACCCATCGAGTGTTAGAATTCGAACTCCGGCGAGGTGAGGTTTCACCGGAATTTCCCACTCCTGATCCCACTTTTGTTCATCATGAAGAGGACAAACATCCATGGCAAAGGTCACCTTGTTTTTCTTGCGACCAAAACATTTTACACAAGGTGTGCAATGAACATGTCCGCAGGGAAGAGGGTGTTCTGGGAGCTCTCGTAGGCAGCAAAAGCAGGCTGAGTGATTCGTATAGATTGAAAGATCTCCTAAATTCGAATAGAACTCATTCATCCGCTTCAGATGAAGGACTTCGGCAGCGTTTTCCTCCTCCATTGCGACCTCCCCGGCTCTCATTCTTTCCATCTGCTCCCTGATGTTGTCCAGATTAGTCGTGAGCATTGAATGCCAGTCATCTTCGAAATCCTTCTCATTAAAGCTGTTGGTATACTTTCCAACACTTAGCAACCGCCCATTCTTATCTTGATGACCTCGAATGTGTCCACGACAGGTGTTAACACAACGAGAACCTTTCTGCTGGAAATCGCATGGCCACCAGTCCTCGCAGAATTCCTGCAGTGCTCTGTTGTAATTCTCCCTATAATGAAGAAGCAATCGCTTCGGGGTACCTAAAGAAGGTTAACTTTTGCTTTAGCTAGTGTCATGATTCGTGCCTTTGATTTGATGCCGAGCATAATCAAGCATCACGCATAAGGCATCCATATGTCCCAAATGCTGGAAAATATCCGGTCCACTTGCCCCAGCCATTTTTGGTTCATCTTTAATAGCCAAAGCAAGCCGTAAAATGTTTCCACCGAAGTCCTTTGGACTCGGGTTCGAGTTCTACGACAGTTCCACAAAATCAAATGGTTCGTCCAAACGATTAGAGAAATGGTCGAAGCCCATAGACAGAGCTGCTTGGAATTCTTCAGCATTAAAAATGAGCCGCAAGTGCTTTCTGTTTTGCCTGGCTTCTCTGCATCTCTTCTGGATTTGTAGGCTTAATTCAGTAATTTGGTTATCTACCAACCTAAAGCGTCCTTTCTGTGGTATTCTAACAATGCTAACCGAAAAGTAGTAATAGAGTAAAAGGTCCTTTGTCGTGCCAATATGCCTGTGTCTCTCTTGCCAGTATCTCGCGTAACTCTTGACATCCCCATTGTCGAACACAGCATTTGCAAATGCGTTAAGCAGGCTATTCGTTGCTGATTCGACCGTCCACTCGTTCAGATCGATATTGGGATCTGTAAAATTGAGGACAATAATTTCATGCGGTAATGCTGCTTGATTTACAGATCCTTCTACCGAAGATGCTGCCCATTGAAGCAAAGGTACAAGAGCAGCTGATTCAAAAGTTCTATCATCGGTCAGAAAAACCATTAACGGCTAACAACTACTAATCCGAATAGCAACTGACCGGTTGTTTCGTAAAACAAACACAACAATATCAGAGAAAGCATAGAGCAATCGAGGATAAAGCTCTCTCACAGCAAACTCCCGTTTGCACTTTTCCAGATCAACCGCCCAACGAATCTCTCGTTTAACAGGTTATTCAATTTCTTTTGAAATTTGGGAGGAGGCCCATATGTAGGCTGACATTGATCCCGACCGAGCCCTTTGCTTTGGAGGAGGTGCAAAGTCACTATGCTTGTACCTGGCGCCAATTGGAACCTTCTCGCTTCCATCCATACCCTCGCAATCAGCGTATAATATTGGTATTTGAGTATAGTATGTCCCGGGGTCAGTAGAGGTGGACATCGCTAGAAGTAGGAGCGTGGTCATTGATAGAGCCCGCGACTGGTGATTGGGAAGGGTGTCTGGATTGGATCTTCTGAGTCCGTCCCTGATAGTCGACTAGAGTCTTGACAAGTGTGCTCTTGCCAGCACCTTCATCCAATTTATAAGCTTTTTTCCTTTTCCCCCTTTTTCCTATTTTAACTCAAAGTGAATTATACTTACCAGTCTGTCCAACAAAAGATACTAGCTGAGGCCATCGTTGCGCATATGCTCCATTTAAGCTTTCACGCATAATTGTTAAGTATCGGCCGTAATCTTGTAGAACTGGCGAGCCAGTAACGATGGATCTAAAAGAAGAGAAGGCCTTTAATCCCTGTCTTATCCCTGCATAAGCTATCCCAAAGCGTCAACTCTAATCCAAAGAGGAAATACTTAATAAAAAAATAAATTAACTCTTCTTTATTATTAAAGGAATATCCCTTATATTATTAATATATATATCAAGCTAAATAAAAAATATATTAATATAAGAACTAGTTTTGAGCCTCTTTCCCCTATTATTAAAAAGCCCGATTTTTTAATATTTTTATTGAAACCTAGACTTTTTTATATATTATTTCGCGACCCTGCCCGCGCTCGCTTCTTTTTCCTCACGACGCACAGTCACTATCCCCGCTATCGCTTCCTTAAAAGTATATCCTCAACATCCCGCATAGACCTTCCCACAAAACACCCCTTAAAATACCTAGCCACAACTCGCCAGCCACAACTCGCAGGAGACTGGCGTGTCAGTCTAAAACCTCAAGGACCACTACTAGAAACGCCCTGTCTAGCAACGCCCAGGACCCGAACACCAGGAGCGAGAATCCAGGAACGAAACGCTTAATAAGATAACGTCCAGGAACGAGGATCAAAACGCCCAGGAAACGCCCAAAAGCAACAGCCAGCACGCCCTGAACTCGCGCTTGCCTCTAGTTATTTAAAGAACGAAAGTAAAGGTATATATTTTCCTTTAAAGACCACCGGTTATAGCACAATGACGCTAGAAACCTTAAAGTGCTTTATCAAAGGAGATTGAAATCCTTAATAATTAGAGCGTTCTCGAGCAAGCCATTTAGCACACCTTCAGCCAAAAATCCGTGAACATCACAAGTGCCCACGAAAGTAAAACCTTCCCCTTCAGGTCTCAAGACTACTGGGTATTCGCAGCCTTTCAAAGCACAAACCAGATCACCAAGCCGGATCTCGACGGAACCATAGCCGAAGTGCCCATCATCCGTATAGAAGAAACATGATCGAGCCAAGATTCTCGACATTCCCTCGAAAACAGGAAGGAAACGCTCAACAGAGAGTTTTAATATGTCTCTAGAGCTTTTCCACACTGGCGGGTCAAATCCTGGGCCAAGAAACTGCTCAGAGAATGTTTTGGCGAAAGATTCATCGGGATCCAAGCCCAATTTTGGCAGGTATTCTGCGTTTCGAGCTACTCTCCACGCGAGTGTAGCTGAGTCCTTCGTGTCAATAGGAGTTTGAGGCCGAACAAAAGCGACTAGGGTTGCAGCAAGATTGAAAAATGTTGTACTAGGAATCTCGAGTGGGCCACCTCTTCCAGGTACTTCATCGTACAGTATAAGGCGCAAGAGTGCTTGTAGAGGTGGTATCTTGGTCGGATACTGACGGTCTTGATATCTGGAAAGAATGTCTTGGCAGAGCTGTAAAGTTGGGGCATCTAGCTGCATATCGACGTCACCGAAAGACTTAGAAGCTATGTCTTGAATGGTACATAGTTGGATACCTGGGACGCGCAATACCTCCGGCTTGGAAAGATCGATAGTATAAGTAACGGGTCCAGGATTCAGTTTTGCATAATCGCGGAAATGTCTCCTTGATGGGAGCATGAATTGATTACTACCCCACTTTAAGAATTGGAAGTCAGCAAGATTATCGTTAGGGAAAACACTCTATGGAGGATGATGTGAAGCATCTTATGAAGATGTAAGCAATTCTTTGGAGCGATGAACAAGCACTATGAGCCGAATCAGAGTTGAAGCTTACATCAGGAACCCAAGAAGGTATGCCGAATCTGTTGCCCAACAAATTATTTTCAATCTCCTTCCCACCCTTCAAGAGATTGGCTGCCTTCTCGGCGAAGTCATCCTTCCTCGCTAAGTTCAGAAGTTGTGTCAAGCCATAAAGCTTCAGATATTTCCATGCTGTTTCAGTAAAGATGTCTCGGACCGACTTCGAGTAGTTAGGTATGATATCAACGTCAGTGAAACTCAGGAGGCCATAAACATGGTCTCTCGGGTTTGTAGCCAGAAGGTGTCGACTCGAAACCAAGATTCTTAAACCTACAATTTCTCGAACAGCCATCGCTCCTTGGTAGCGCCACACTTGTCGATTATTTTCAATCTGCCGAATGCCGGACTTCTTCAAATTGTTGCCAAAAACAAATTGCAACCACTGAGAAGTGTTGAGGAACGAAGGTTTCAGGTGCTCAGCGGTACCCGTGATGCTTTTGACCCAGTTTTCCACGCGCAAAACAACGTCCCATGGAAGCGTTGCTTTGCCACACATAAGCAAGACGTTTTTGGCAAGAACAATCTCCTGAAAGATCCACGTCCGCTTCCAATACGGCCTGTCCCAGAGGCGGTCTATATTTTCCCATACAGTAGACTTGTCCTTCGCTTGTTCAGACTTCGGGCCCCAAAGCATAGGATATTTCCGAAGCCACTCGAAACGATCACTGTCAGGCGACAGCTTGGCGATTTCCTCGCTCATGGTTTTGAGACTAGACAACGCCTCCATACTGCCGTCTGCTTCTGGTCCAAGCCAAGACAAAACATACTTAGCGCCTCGATAGATATCTTTCATTAGAGGGACTTGGGCGGATTTCTCGATCAAATCCTGTTGATTGATGCAAATTGCGTCTACCCAAAACATTGGAGGGGTATCCGCAAATAGTCTGATTTCTCCGCGATATTTTGTGCGAAGCAGTCGGAGTAGAGCAGCCAAATTGGTTGTGACGGCCAGAGGAGCGCTATTAACGCGAATCTCCTCCGTGACAGATGCGTCACCCCAAACATATGAAAGCGCTACATATGCGGGAGTCTCAGGGTCAAACAGAGGTATCGTCCCCAAACTGCACTCGACAATTCCGTTTGGGTCTTGAGCGGGTTGAATGATAATGAGTCTGATGTATCGGCGACTGTCGGGGAGAGGCCTAGCAAAGTAGCCCGGCTCCATCTAGATTTCCGTCAGCAAAGCTCGAGTGCTCGATCACTTGCAATTGAGGAATCAGACTATGACTACCTTTTCATTAGATCAAGGCTCACTAGGATCATGGATATAGATCGTGGTGAGGGTACATATGTCTTCTGTGTCAAGATGCAATTTTGAAGAGCAGATGTCTCAGTCGGAGTCAGCCCCAAGCCACCTTGCTATTTTAAGGACCATAAAATCCATTATACTTGTGTAACCATCTCTAATGACGGTCAATACCTGTACAGACTGCTCAGAGTGTATCATGCAACGCAATGGTGCTCCCCACCCTCTCGTCGCCTTGGACTTCTATTGCTGTAGTATCAGATCGCCAGAGACATTCGCGATCTCGCGCATCAGAGCGAAAAATAACTTCCTGTTGTGTAATCCTGTTATTCATCACGGGGCAGATTTTCGTGGTGGTGATTGGCGCACTCAACTTTCAGCTTCTCTGGCATGCAAGCTTATGAATGGCAGCACCATGAAACCCAAAGCAACTACCTATCCGAATCCCCATACATTTTGTGCTGCATTCACCTCGGGCAGTGAAGTGGTAAGGTAGTCAGGTACGTTAGGGTATGCGTTACGGACAGCAAAAATTCGTATCGTTCCCCAGGTAAGTGCCATGGATAACCAAGAAAGCTGGATTATTTAGTGGTGCGATGTCGCTGAGCAGAATTAAAAAAAACTTGCCTCCCAGACGCGACGAGGAAAGTGTAGCCGAGTATCAAAGCCAGAACGAACCTCTTTGGGTGCTAGAATAGCCTGTCAGTGCATGCTCAGGCTGATGCCGTGTGCTCAGGTTGCACAGGCCCGTGCTCAGGCCAGCTCAGGAATGCTTAACCTCGTCTCAGGTTAAAGCGGCAGCTGCTCACGTCTAAACACTAAAACGGAACCAGCGCAAAAAAAAAGTTGAGTCTGACTTATCTGGTGGCTATGCGGTCGGAGCAGAGTGGTTCCAAAGTGTCCTGTACGGTGGGATTTTCACACCGTCAAGCGATCCCGAGAGACAGCGTCTGCTTCATGAGAACGATGCAAACACCATTTGGTTCGGGGTTACTCGCAACTAGAGGCGAGCGCGAGTTCAGGGCGTGCTGGCCGTTGTTCTTGGGCGTTTCCTGGGCGTTTTGATCCTCGTTCCTGGACGTTTTCTTAACCGTTTTATTTGGATTCTCGTTCCTGGACTTCTCGTTCCTACAGGGTATTAAGTAATATGGCGGGGTGGGCTAATGGAGCTGGCTATAGCGCAAGTCCTGGAAGAAGAGGTCCGTGTTATAGTTATAACTATTATACTATAATAGATTATTATAAAAAAAACTCGTGTTATTGTCGTTATTATTATTAAATAAAAAGATTAAAAAGAATAAAAAGACTAAATTATATAAAATTTATATTAAGATATATTATTAAATTTATATTTAAAAATTTTAATTTAATTATTATATTATATTTTATTAAACTTTAATAAAATAAATATAGATTATATAATGTCTTGCGCGATCTTAATTAATAAAAATTTTTATTAAAATTTAATAAAATTTATTTTTATAATTTTAAATATTATAAATAATATATTTAATAATTTTATTTATTTTATAAATTTTTTTTTTAATTAATTTATTAATAATATATAATAATTATTATATAAATATAAAAATATTAATTATATAAAGTAATAATTAATTAAAGAAAAGAATAAAAATATAATAATAAAAATATTATTATATTCGAATTTTAATTAAGTTATATTTAATTTAATAATTATATATAAATATTAAAATATATTTATTTAATATATAATTAATATAATTATAATATTATAATTATATTAATATTAAAATTATTTTAAAAATAATTTAAAAATAATATTTTTATTAAATTAAATATTAATTTTTTAAAAGAATTTAATTTATTTTTTTTATTTATTTAATATATTTATATATTTATAAAAAAAAATTTATTAAATATAATAAAATTATTTTTAATATAATATTTTTTTTTTATTTATATATTTATTATTTTTATTTAATTTATTTTTATTTTTTATATAGAGGTAATTTCCCGGCGGGGGACTAAAAATATAATAAATTAATTAATGTATATACTATTGACTAAGGTATTTTCTGGTCGGGGACTTTTTGGTCGAGGACTAGTTTTTTTTAATTCCTATAAATAAGTATTTACTGGGCCATATATTATGAACCATCATTGAGGCCTGAGGCTCGGGCATGGGAAGCACCATGTCACAGAGAATCCAATGATATATGACGAGGTTACATAAAGGTCACGTGATGGATCCTGGTAAACCCGTTTACGAGAAATAGGGATTTATAGGATCCAGGACTCCTTGGAGATCCAGTATAATATAAAGGACTATATAGGGAAATTATGTTCCTAGATAAATAAAAATTTTATATTTAATTTAAATAATATTTTTTATATATTTATAATTATATAATATTTTAGGATATTACTCGATAATATTTACTAGATTTATTAAAACTCCCTATTTAAGATTTTTTAGATTTTTAATATATTAAAATTTATTTTTATTATAATGGACTATAAGTATTATATTTTAAATATTATTATATTATAATATTAAATTAAGATAAATTAATTATATTTATTAAAGAAAATAATAATAAAAAAAAGATTATATAAAAATAAAAAATATTTATTTTAAAAAAAGATTTTATTTTTAAAAATCTTAAAATTAAATTATTTAATAAATTTAAAAAAAATTAATTTAAGCTAGATTTATTTTTGGCCTAATATAAATTTTATATAATCTTTAATAAATATAAATTTAAAATAAAAATTTAATAAATTTTATAAATTATTATAATATTATAAAAAAATATTTTTAACTAGATTAATTCTTTTTTAATTAATTATATAAAATATAAAAATAAATAAGAATAATATATTATAATTATAAAAAATAATATTATTAAATATTTTTATATTATAAAAAAATTTAATAAAAAAATATAATAAATATTTAAAGATATTAAAAAAAAAATCACGATAAAATAAAATCTAGAATATCTTAAGTAAAAGAACTTAATGATAATTTATATAATAAGTTTTTAATAATTAATAATAAAAATCTAGTGAAGTAAAATAATACTATAATATTAGTTTTATATTAATCTTAAGAACGGGATTAAGAATAAAATAACTAAATTTAAAAAACTAAATAATTTATAAAAATTTATTATATTAATAATTAAGATTAATAATTAAATATATAAATATAGTCTTAAGAAATAAAAATAATATTTATAAAAATATAAAAAAAAAAGATTTTAAATAAATATTATTTATTTATAAAACTAAATATTATTTTATAAATAATAAAAAAAAAATAAATCTTTAAAAAAAAAATATAAAAATATTAAAAAAAAAAACTATATTTTAAATATAAATTATTAAAATATATAATAAGGTTTTATTATAAAAATAAGATTTTATAAAAAAAAAAAAAATTTTATATTATAAATAAAAATAAGGATTATAATTTATTAAAAATATATATAATTAATAAAATAAAGAAATACTTAGGAGTCTATAAAGTATTAAAATATAATTAATAATATTAATAACGATTATTAGATATTTTAAAAAAATAATTAAAGAAAAAATATATATATATATAAATTAATAATATTAATAAGTTTAATAATTTAATAAAATTAGATATAAATAAAAAAGAATTATTAATATTAAGATAATAACTAGAAATTATATAAAATAAAATATTATTTATATGGCCTAACAAAGGGCCAAGAATAAAAAAAATATAAAAAATAATTTAGAGAGAAGTATTTCCAAGAGGCAATAATATTAGAGAATAAATATTAATCCTATAAAATAATAAGTCCGATATTAAATAAAAAAAATTAAAAAAAGTTTTTATTAAAGGATTTAATTAAAAAATATAATAAAAAGTAATATTTTAGGATTATTAATAAATAAAATAAAAAAAGATTAATAATAACTAGATATATATATTAATTTTATTTAATTTAGAATTTATATTTAAATAAAAAAAATTAAATAATAAAAAAATATAAAAATTATTAATTCAAGGACAAGATTAGAGATTATGAATAAATATATAAAATAATTAATAATTCTTTTATAAATTATATTTTCTTGAAATAATTCATGAATTTAAAGTTAAATAAATATATAGAGTATAAATTATAGGATTATTTAAGAGAATATTATAATAATAAATTAATATATTTTAAAAATATTATAAAATAATTAATATAAAAAAATAATAATTTATTATAATAATTATTATTAAAATAATTAAATAAAATAATAAAATATAGATTATAATTAATTTAAAAATTATAGGGAGTTTTATATTAAGAGAAGTAATATTATAATTAAAGCTAAAAATCAGAATTAAATATTATTTTTATAAGTTTAAGATAATTAATAAAGAGTTTATTAATAAGAAATCCGGGATAATAAAAATAAAAATAATAAAAATTATATTTAAAATATCTGGGGAATATTTAGAATATATTATCTTTAATATTATATTTATTAAACGATATAAGATTATTCTAGAAATATTATAAATTTAATATTATAATTTTAATATTAACTAGGAATAAGATATATTATTATAAGATAAATATTTCAAGAAATACTTAAATATATAAAGAGAAAAAATAAGATTATTTTTTTTAAAAAACTTTAAAGAAGTATATATTATTTTTTAAAAAAAGTCAGGATACTTGATATACAAAGAACAAGATTTATTTTTAAAGTAAATATTAAAAGAATATAATAAATTTATAAAATTATTTAAAGAGAAAATAAATATTAAGATTTTATTTTAATATAAATAATAAAATTATAATATATTATTAAAAAAAAAAAAAAATTATTTTTTTTATTAATTTATTAAATATCGGAGATTAATCTTAGGATATTAAAAAAATATATTAATAAAAATTTAAAGAAGAAATTTATTTAATTATTAAATTTATTAATAAGGAGTCCAATATTATTTATATTAAAAAAAGATAAAAAAAAAAAACTTTATATTAATTATTAAAAACTAAATATAATTATTATTAAGAATCACTATATATTATTATTTATAGACAAATTATAAAATAAATTTAATGGAATAATAATATTTATTAAACTAGACTTATATAAAATATATAATTTTATTTATATAAAAAAAAATAAAAAATAAAAAATAATATTTTAATATAAATATAATTATTTTAAATATTAAATTATATTTTTTAGATTTATTAATATATTAATAATATATATAAGAATAATTAATATTATTCTTAAAAAATACTTAAATAAAATATATATTATATATCTAGACAATATTTTAATATACTTAAAAATAATAAAATAATATATAAAAAATATAAAAAAAATATTAATAATTTTATTTAAAATATAATTATTTTATAAGTTAAAAAAATATATATTTTATCAAGAAAAAATAAATTTTTTAGAATATATTATTATTCCTAAAGAATTATTTATAGATTTATTTAAAGTTAATATTATTTTAAAATAAAAAAAACTAATTAATGTCAAGAAAATATAATTCTTTTTAGGATTTATAAACTTTTATTAAAAATTTATTAAGGGATATTTTATTATTATTATTTTATTTATAGAATTAATAAAAAAAAATAAGAATTTTAAATAAATTTATTTAATATAAAATACTTTTAATTAACTTAAAAAAAACTTTATATATATATTTATATTTTTAATATTTAATCCAGAGAAATAAATTATTATAAAAATTAATTTATTAGATTATATTCTTAAAGTAATATTAAGTTAATAAAATAAAAATTAAAAATAATAACTAGTAATATATTATTCTTAAAAGTTATTTTTAATAAAACTTAATTATAAAATTTATAATAAAGAATTATTAATAATTATAGATGTTTTTTAAGAATAAAAAATATATTTAAAAGAATTTAAATATTAAATATAGATTTATATAAATTATAAAAATCTTATTTATTTTATTATAATAAAAGAATTTAATTAATAATAAATATACTAGACAAAAATATTTATTATATATAACTTTTAAATTTTATATATTAAAGAAATAAAAAATATTAAAATAAATACTTTAAATAAAAAACTTAAATATTTAATTAATAAAATATATAAATTAAAAATAATATTTAAGAAAAAAAATAATTTATTAATATTTAATATATAATAATTTATAATAATTATTAATTTTTTTATTAATATAAACGAATAAAATAAATAAATTTAAAAATAATATATAATAAATATTATAATAAAAAAATAATTAAAAAACTCGCGAGGGGACTTTAGTTTTAATTTTTATAAATTATTATTATTTTAGGAATAAGTTTATATATCTTTAAATATAAGAAAAAATTTTATTAAATATAAATATAAATTACTAGCTTATAAATATTAGAGAATATAAAAAATATTAAAGTAAATTTTTAAAATATATTATTTTTTAAAAGTTAAAAAAATTATAAAGAATATAATATAGAAATATAATATTTATATATAAAATAAAATTATAAAATATATTTTATATAATAAAATATAATTTTATAATATATTTTTATAATCTTAAAAATTTATTATTATAAATTTTATAATTAAGTTATTATTTTTAAAAAAATCATGAATAGGATATAAATATAATTTTATTTTAATTATTATAAATAGATTAATTAAATATATATATATAATATTATATAATAAATTTAATATAATTAAAAAATTATTATATATTTTATTTTAGATTATTATTATAAATTATAAAGTCCTAAAGAAGATTATTTTAAATCGGAATAAATTATTTATATTTAAATTTTAAATTATATTAATAATTTTAATAAAAATAAAAAAAAAATTATTATTAGTATTTTATTTATAAATAAATAAATAAATAAAAAAAATTAATTAAATAATAAAAATATATATATATTATTATATTAATTATTAATAAAATAATTAAATTAAATTATTATTCTTAATATAATATTTATATAATAACGCGGAGTTAAAAATTATAGATATTATTTTATTTTTTATAAATTATAAATATATTCCAATAATATATAATATATTTTTAATTAATAAAATATATATATAATAAATTATTATTAAGATTAATAAGATTAAAATATTATTTAAGAAATTAATTATAAATATTAAATTTATTATATAATAATTAATAATATATTATAATTAAAAGTATAATATAAAACCTAAATTTAAAGAAAAGAATAAAATTTATTTATTTAAAAAAAATATTAAAATAAAAAAATTAAGTAATAAATTAAATTATAAAAAATTAGGATTATTTAAAATTAATAAAAAAATTAAATTTATAAATTATAAACTTAGATTATTAAAAATAATAAAAATATATCTAGTATTTTATATATTATTTCTTGAATTAATATCTTTAAATATATTTATAATATTAGTCATAAAAGTCTAATAATTAAACTTATAAAAAAAATATAAAGTCAAGATTATTTTTAATTATTAATATATTTAAAAAAAAATTAAATATTTAATTAAATAAAAAAAATATTTATAATTAAAAAATACTTAGGAATTAAAGAAAAATCTTAATTATCCTAAAAAATTTAAAAAATTTTATTAGAAAAATCCAGATTTTTCTAGAAAGCCAGATTAAGATTAAAGTTATCTAGATCAAGAATATTTAAGAGATTAAGAATATCGGAAATAAGAATAAAAATCTCGTGATTTTGGACTTCCCTCTTCTTTAATTCTTTAGTCTCTATAATATTTAGTTTATCTAAAAAATAAAGATTATATTATATTATCTTAATCTTTTTATAATAAAAAAAATATTATTATTTATATAAATAGATTATATGGATTATAATCTCTTGGGCCTAGGCCACGATATATTTCTCTTATTTCTCCAGGATATTCTCCTGATATTTAATAATTATTTAATTATTTTTTTAAGATATATTTTTATTTTAATTATTAATTAAATTATTATAAAAATATTTATAATAAATATACTTAATATAATAAGAGAATAGATCGGAGTTAATAATATATTAATAATTTTTCTTTATATAATAAAAATAAAATAATATTTTAAAATTATAAATTTTAATATTATAAATTAATTTAATTTTTTTTTTAATTTTATATTAAGTCTTAAAGAATATATTAAAAAAAAAAAAAGTTATTATTAAATAATTAATATTTTTTTATTTTATTTATTATAATAAAATATTATTAAACTAAAAAAAAAATAGTGTTATGAATTATTATTAAGGCTTAAGGCTTAGGCATGAAAAGTATTATATTATAAAGAATTTAATAGTATATAATAAGATTATATAAAGATTATATAATAGATCCTGGTGGACTTATTTATAAGAAATAGAGATTTATGGAATCCAGGACTCCTTGGGAGTCTAGTATAATATAAAGGATTATATAGAAAAATTATATTTTTAGATAAATAAAAGTTTTATATTTAATTTAAATAATATTTTTTATATATTTATAATTATATAATATTTTAGGATATTATTTAATAATATTTACTGGATTTATTAAGATTTTTTATTTAAGACTTTTTAGATTTTTAATATATTAAAGTTTATTTTTATTATAATGGACTATAAATATTATATTATATTCTTTATTTAATTATATTATTATATAATTTAATTTATTAAATAATTATTTATTATATTTATAAATTTTATATTATTCCTGGATATAATAACTAAAAATAATATTTATAAATTAAGTTTTATTAATTTTTAAATAATATTTTTAATATAATAATTTAGTTTTTAAATAATTATAATTTAAAAAATATTAAAGAATTTAAATAATATAAATCTTAGTTTAAGGATTAATATTAATTAATTAAATATTTAATTAATTATAATAATTTTTATTATTTATAATAAAATTATATATATTATATTTATTATTTATTTAAAATAAAAAAATATATAATATTTATTTATAAAATAAAAATAAAAAAATATAAAATAAATTCTTTATAAAAAAAATATAAATTATAGATATATTTTATAATCGGGAATTTAATTAATTATTTTATAATAATAAATAATAAAAAAAAAAATAAAATATTTAAATAAATTAATAATTTTATTTTATTAATATAATCTAAAAAAAAATTATTTAAAAAATTAAAGAAGAATTATAAAAATATAAAATATAATCTTAATAAATAAATAATTATAATTTAAAATATTAGAGATTTAAAATTAAAAAAAATATTATAAGTTTATAATATAATAAGATTTTTATTTTATTTAATTTTATTAAAGAATAAAAAAATCTAAAATTTATATAAATTATTATTAAAAAAAAAATTTAATATTAATAATAAAAATATTAAAAATCTTAATCTCGTCTAGATTTTAGTCATAGTTAAAATTATTTTAAAAAACACATATAAGCTATATAATAATATTTTACTAGATTAAAAAATAATTTAATAATAGACTAATATTTTAAATAAATTCTATATTAGGACTTTAGATAAAATAAATAAATTTTAATATTTTAAAAATATATTAACTTTGGTTATATACTTTATTATTATAAAATAATTATTAATATATTATTATTAAATAATATATAATAAGAATAATTACTTTATCCGGACTTAAACTTAATTAAATAATTAATTATTGTCCGGAGATATTATTTAGTTAATTATTTAGTAGATCTAGGCCATGAATAAAATTATAAAAGTCTTAGATCTTAAAGATGGGGAAGAGGCTGAGTTAACTCTTAAATATATTATTTATTGATTTTATCTGGTCTTGATTTATTATATTATCGGGAGTATATTATTTAAATCTCTCGTCTTAAGTTTCTGCGTTATATTGAGTAAAAAAGTTTATAAAAAAGACCAAGAATTATAGAAAGAATTAGGGAATTTTAATAATTATTTATTAGTTTTAACTTAAATTATCTAGCTAGTATTTTTTAATTATATTTATTTTTAAGAATAAAATAACAAGAACTAAATCTTTATTTTTTTTATTAAGATTTATAAAAAAAATTTTTAATAATTAATTAAAATATTATTTAGATATATTTTATAATAAAGACTATATTTATTTAAGATTAAAAAAATAATAATTATAAAATATTAAATTTAATAATATTTAGACGAATAAATAATTAAATATCGTGGGATAAAATTATAAATATTATAAATCTCTAATTTAATAATTTCTAAATATTAATAAATTTATAATTTATTTTATAATAAATTATTATTTTAAATAAAGAATCTAATTTTAATAAAATTATAAAGACTAAAAAATAATCTAGATCTAGAAGATTTTAAAGACTCCTGACTTTTTTATTTTAATAATTTTAAGTTTTTAAAGAATATTAAACTAGTTTTCTTTTAGCGGATCTAGAATAATATTAAATTTTAAGTTATATTCTTAATTAAAACTATTAATAAAAGTATAATCTTATATTTTAATAATATAATAATTTATAAAATATATATATAGGACTTTTTAAAGTATATATTAATATTATATTATATTTTATTTAATTTATTATTATAAGAATCAGAATTATTATTAATAATATAATAAAATAATATTTAATAATATTATTTATTAATTTAAAAAAAATTAATTATAATTTATATATAATATTATAAAAATTAATAATAGTCTAGTATATATAAAAATAATATTTATTTTTTATTAAAAATAATTAGGGATTTATTATTTATATATATTATATATATCTTGTCTTTAAAATAATTATTTCTTTAATAATAAACTCTAGATATTTTTATTTTTTTATATCTTTAGACAAAATTAAATAAGATAATATAGACTAATAAAATACTTTTAGTTTATTTATATAAAATATATACTCGGGTCAAGATTTTATATTTATATATTTTTAATTAATAATAATTTATAATATTAATTATTAAAAAAAATTTTTTTATCAGGAAGTAAATAAATTTTAATTTTAAGAATAATATAAAAAAAAATATTAAAAATAAACTAGATTTTATTATTTTGATTAAATTAAATAATTATATATATTATATATTTAATTATATATATATTAAAATAATAATATTTATTATAAATATTTTATTATATTAAAATTATCGAATATTTAAAAATTAATATATATTTTTTTAATTTAATTATATTTTATAAAAAAAAAAATTATAAAATATTTTAAAGATATTCTTTTTATAGATATTAAATATTTTTAAATATAATTAAATATATAAAAAAAATATATACTTTAAGATTAATTTATTAATTATTACTCGGAGATTATATAATATATTAGACTTATAATTCCGGGTCCCTGGTTAGTGAAGTGATATATTTATTATTATAGGGTCTTAGTCAGTCGAGTAAATAATTCTGATAATAGAAACCGACTCCGGTAAGACTTTGGTCGTTATAATTAGGACTATAATTATAGATACTGGAACTATAATCCTGATTTTATTAATAATTACTTTATAAGATAATATATTAAGATATTTTTATAAAGTAAACATCTGGTCCTTAATTTAGTTTATTGATTATAAATAATTAATATTATTAATTATTATATTAATTAAAGTTATATATATTTAGGGCTTTCTTGAATATTATTATATTTTAATTAATAAATAAAAACTAAATTATATTATAATTAATAAAAATTATTTTATTATTATAATTAATGATTATAGGCCGTATATAATTTAATTAAACTAGTTTATAAAATAAATTAAAATATAAATAATCTAGTTAATAATAATTCTTTTTTTTATAATACAAGAAATATTTATCGAGTATAATAAATTAATTAAGTCCAGGATTATCCGGGAATTAATTAATTAATTAAATATTAAGTATATGATTAACTTTAAGACTAGACCCGGGCTCTTGATTAAAAGAATTATTAATCTAATATAGATATACTGGCCTAAGTAAAAAATCTTTAATTATTTCCGGGATAAGATTATTATTTATTGTCGGACGTGAAAGGAGGTAATCTAGTTTATAGATATTCTTAAGTATTTTTTATATATATTAAAGTTAGGAATCAAGAAGAAAAAGACTATAATTATCTTAGGATGACTTGGGAATAAAGATTAATTAATTATTATAATTATATTTATTCTCGGGATTAGATTTAATTATTCCCATGTATAATAAATAATTCATATAAATATATTAAGCGAAATAATTATCTTTTTCCAGGAATCTGGTAGAGCTGGTCAAGACAATGGAAAGACTTTTTTTATTATCCTCTTGTATTCCGAATAAAAGTCGCAAGTAAATAGATTTCTTTTTCCCGACCAAAAGGTCATGTAATTATATTTAATCTAGTAATATTACTCTCGAGACGTCCTTAGCTAGTTTTTAGATGATTAGCCGAATTAGTGATGGTGTATAGCGGGCTTAGGGTTAGGGTTAGGGTTAGGGTTAGGGTTAGGGTTAGGGTTAGGGTTAGGGTTAGGGTTAGGGTTAGGGTTAGGGTTAGGGTTAGGGTTAGGGTTAGGGTTAGGGTTAGGGT
>Ga0302221_10000661_pt1 | contig 24420 bp, 5 predicted proteins | sample II_Palsa_E2_1_FD_193517 | JGI IMG/M metagenome (GOLD analysis project Ga0302221, IMG submission 193517) | Peat permafrost microbial communities from Stordalen Mire near Abisko, Sweden - II_Palsa_E2_1 | ecosystem: Environmental > Terrestrial > Soil > Palsa > Peat permafrost | place: Sweden... | reverse complement strand
TCCTAAAGCCGCACTATATTATTGCTAAATCTAGAGACGACTTGCTTGCTATCGGGTAAGAAAGCGACAAAGCGGACGACGGAAGAGTAGCCCTCGAGCGTTTATAGCGCTTTGCTTGTAATAGCGTCCTAAAGCTACATTATGTTATTGCTAGATTTAAAGACGACTTGCTTATTGTTAAGTGAGAAGGCGATAGAGTGGACGACGGAAGAGTGGCCCTTAAGCGTTTATAGCGCTTTGCCTGTGGTAGCGTCCTAAAGCTATATTGTGTTATTATTAGATCTAGAGATAACTTGCTTGCCGTCGGGTGAGAAGGCGACGGAGTAAACGACGGAAGAGTGGCCCTCGAGCGTCTATAGCGCTTTGCCCGTGGCAGCGTCCTAAAGCTGCATTGTGTTATCTTATAAGCTAAAGATAACTTGCTTGCTATCGGGTAAAAAGGCGACGGAGCTAACGCCGAAAGAGTAGCCCTCGAGCGTCTATAGCGCTTTGCTTATAGCGGCATCCCAAAGCTGCACTATATTATCGTCAAATCTAAAGACGACTTGCTTGCTGTCGGGTAAGAAGGCGACAGAGCAAACGACAGAAGAGTAGCCCTCGAGCGTTTGTAGCGCTTTGCCCGTGGCAGCGTCTTAAAGCTGCATTATCTTATCGTATAAGCTAAAGACGACTTGCTTGCTATCAAGTGAGAAGGCGACGGAGCAAACGACGGAAGAGTGGCCCTCGAGCGTTTGTAACGCTTTGCTTATAGCGGCGTCCTAGAGCCGCATTGTCTTATTATTAAATCTAAAGACGACTTGCTTATTATTAGGTGAGAAGGCGATAGAGCGGACGACAGAAGAGTAGCCCTCGAGCGTCTATAGCGCTTTACCCGTAGCAGCGTCCTAAAGCTGCACTGTCTTATCGTCAAATCTAGAGACGACTTGCTTGCTATCGGGTAAAAAGGCAATAGAGCGGACGACAGAAGAGTAGCCCTCGAGCGTCTATAGCGCTTTGCCTATAGCGGCGTCCCAAAGCCGCACTATCTTATTGTCAAATCTAAAGACGACTTGCTTGCTGTCGGGTGAGAAGGCTACTAACTAGACCGAGTCCGAATGGCCCTCGAGCGTCTATAAAGCTACACTCTAATTTACTTGCACTTTCGGTTTCTTCTAAATTTAAGCTAAGATACACTTCTCAAATTTTACTTAAATAATACTCTTCTTTAAAGCAAATACAAGGGCCGAATAGTATAGTTGGAGGGGTGTCTATTTAATTACTAATTAGTTATATAGGGCGAATCGCCTAGCATTATAGATAAAGGCATGCAAATTGGGGCTTTTATTAACTTAAGGACAAGTTAAACTCTTATAAATAATAAATAAATAGCTTACTAAAACGTGGGCCTTTAAGGATAATATTGCTTAAATCCCTTCTAATATCTTTCCCATTTACTTAAGCGTTTTAAGCTAGTAAAGGAAATGCTTTTACAAGAATTAATAAACTTGGTTATAGTCGGAAAGCTTTGCATTACTTTTTTAAAGATGCTAAACTTAGTAAACACAAGAGTATTAGAGTCCTTTTAATAGATTTAGGCTTAGGATTGTTATATCTCTTAGCTTAAATCCCGGGTATAAAGAGTAAATATTATTTTGCAATTTTGATATTGCATCAATTAAGCGCTTATAGATGTTTATATGCCCTTAAATAACTTTACCCTCTTAAAGCTTAAACTTATAATGCTTGTTTAAGTAATCCTTAGCTAATTAGTAGATTAAATAGACCGTTTTCTCCTTAGTCGTCAAAAATAAGTCGCATTTCTTAATAATAGTCTCTATTATCTTGGGTAATAAACTAGCTAAGACAGCAAGCTCGGAGAAGGAGAGTGGGCGATATGCAAGCAAAGTAGCTACTAAGATATTCTTACAATATTCCGGATCTTTTATCCTTCCCTTCTCAATTCTAGTTATTATATAATTGTATAGCTCTAACAAGCTAAGAGGGATCTCTTTAATAATCTTAATAGTATACCCTTTATCTTTTAAGTCAAGTCGGCTAAACACGAGAGCTACTTAAAGGAAAGTGTTCTTAGCTCGTTAACGGATCTTATTTGAAACTTCCGCTAAAGTATTTGCGTTATAATTATCTTTTCCCTTTAAGGTAAAGAGCTTATAGTTAATATATGCGTTAATAGGACGTTTTAGATTTTGAGCATCTAGCTCGACTATAACCCTTAAAGCGTCCTAATTCTTGAGCTTAGCGTGAGCGCCGACCCACGGACAGCTAGAGACAAGCCACTTCACCTTATCGGAGAGAGTAAGGGAAATTGAAATGAGCTAAATAAGCTCCTTTAAGCCCGGCTTTGTCTAGTTACACTCGTCGAGGGCATCGACGGCAAAATACACGGGTAACAAGTAAGGGTCTTTTAGCATGCTTTAAAACGCCTTAGAGAGGGCATAAAATGCTCTCTTATTTGTGAAAAGAGCCGAACTAGAATCCTTATACTTCTTTTATAAATGCGAGATGAGATATAGTTGCCGAATAAGCAATAGCTAGATTAAAGATCTTAGGGTAGCCGTTGCGCTATTTAAAGCTGCATTTGTGCTTTAATAGAAAAAGTATAAGAGGTTTAGTACAAGCACAAATAGCTAACTAAAGAGTTAGCGAATAATACTAATTAAAAGCATTGTTTTTCTTGTGCTAGCATATCCTTGTATTTATAGCAGCTAATATAGTGCGAGGTTAGATTTGTTATTGCTCTAATTAGTAAATATTGCATACTCCTTAGTGCTAAGGATTTACTTATATGCATCGTCGAGCAAATTATCCTTATTATTTATAATTTTCTTTATATCATCTTCCGGATTAATAACGCAAAGATCTTAGAGATAGTGCGTGTCTCTATTATCTATATGCATATCCTTTTACTAAGTTATAAAATCTTAAAGGATTTGGCTAATGCCCTTAAGTAGTGTCTTTATTCCTTCGGCACACTTAACAAGTTATCTTAAAGCGTTCTTCGCATGCTAGCTATTATACTAGTCCGAAGCCGTTTAAATAGCAGCTTTAGCGTTTGTAACACTTTGTAAATTACTATCCTAGTTATCCCAATTTGCAAGGCTGCGCAAGACAACTAGGGCTAGGTTGCGGTAATAAGAGCAAATGCTCTTTATCTAATATAATAGAAGAGCTATATATAATTCAAAAACTCTCTTCTCTAATTTGTGCAAGATCGCTCGAAAACCGTCTATAATATTGCGCTAGTCTAAGAGATGTTTAGTTAAGGCGTAATACTAGTCCATTCTAGAAACGATATATGTAATCCTTACAAGGTTAGATTTTATTACCCTCCCGGGATTCGAGAGGATTTAGGCGAATATTAGTAGCACAAATAGACCGAGGAAGTAAAATAATTGCTTACTTGCAATTTAACACAAATACTAGCCCACAAAAGCGTAGCTTGCAAGATATTCTAAATTGCCGCATTAACTATTCCCTTAGCTAAAAGGATAAATTAGGCCACATTACCGACTCCTTTTATAACCTTTAAAGTCGTAGCAGTTTTCTTCCGACCTTTTTTTACTAGGTTTACTATATATATCTATCGCCGAATCGGGTCTTTTAATTTAGCAGAAATGTCGTCGGGAGTAAAGGGGTTAAAAGCTTTCTCGGCTTTAAGAACTTTCGCGAGGATCTTTATATAAGAACAAACAAGTTTTGCAGTATTGCTATCTTCCTTAAAGCTATTATAAGCGGCATTTTAGAGTCTTTAGGATATAGAAATAGCTTAGGTTTATTATATTGCAAATTCCGTCGCTAGCTAAGGCTCTTTAGCCCGCGGATCGGCCCCGGCAAGACCCGCTTAAGTATTAGTAATAAGTACAATTAAAGGTAGACCTTAAGCTTGTAAAACATAGCTAGAAGCTTTCGAAGTCTCTTGCATAGCGGATGCTAAGAGCAAAGGATTTTTGGTTCTTGCTTTTAAGCTAGCAAGAGTGCCTTAAGCATTAATAATAACAAGCGGTTTTAGAGGATCGTGTAGCTTTATAACGCTACTAGAAGCGACTTTAGTGTTGTCTTTATTAAGAGAAGCAATAACACTTAGGTTTTAAGGCCGAGACAATTCGAGAGCTATCGAAATTTCCGCTTTGCACTTAAGCGTCTCCGACGCGTCGGGCGGGGTAATAGGGCTATTAAGTGGATGCTTGTCATTTTGCGCCTCCGGATTTCCTACTATCTTAGGCTTAAGCTTCTTAAAAGGGTTCTATAGCGAGAAATTAGGAGGCATAGCTTTGACGCAAATTAATAGTAATTGTGATAAAGTAATTAATAGTTATGCGAAGTCGACACGCCGAGTTCTCGAGGGCTAAACTGCTTGCTAGCTAGCTAACCTTTATAGCGGCTTTATAGCAGCTAATAAAGTCGAGTAAAAATAAGAATATAACTATTGCTTAAATAATTAAAGATGCTTCTATATATAAGAACTTTATATAATAAAGCGATTATTATCCGTCACAATAACAGATTAGCCTTTAAGCACGCACGTAATCGGGTTTTAAGCAAAAGGCGTTAGCTAAGAATGTAGCTCTAATAGCTATAAATCGAAAAACGCTACAATGCGCCAAATCTTCATGTGACATTAATAAAATACTTAATTAAATACGACAAGCGTGGCTATAAATATAAATATTAAGTAAGGGCAGTAAATCCTTCTTCGCTTATTAAGATATAGCATTTTGTGTACCTCTTACTTTTGTCCAGATAAATCCGGCAAGTAAGTTTCCTTATACTTTATATCTTCAAACTTTAAAGGTAAATTAGAGCTTAATAAAAGCTTTATGTCACGGCCCCGAATTCCGGGGACAAGTTAATAGTTATAATAGAGTAAGGGGTAATAGCTGCTACAGCTTTTAACGCTCTTAACAAGACGACCGATAGCATAGCTAAACTTTAGTATTTTTCTAACTGCAAGTTAAGGCCTTATAAAGCAATAGCTAATAAATAATAGCAAATAGATTATAGCTTTATATATTTATGTGGTGGAAATTTAAGACCCCTAAAGTAGAAAGTTTTTTCGGCACACCGGTTTTTTCGGCACGCAGGGATGGACGTTAATAACAAAAGAGCGTGGACAATTTTTAGCAGATGCTTAAGCTTAATTTGGTTTAAACTATACAGAGTTAGTTGAAACGGCGATGTAAAAGTCACGGGAGGCTATAGTCGGTGCACTTGGCTAGACGGAAGATAGTAATAACGAAGATTAAAATAGAGATATTTACTTTATTTAGATATTAGGGGAGCATAGCTATATTATAAATTAATTCTAAAGCTATAACACACTATCGACATCTTCACAAGAACGCTAAGTAACTTGGATTATATTCTTAGCCGGAACTTAGATCTCGATATCAAATATAAATAATATTTCTTAATATTATTCTTTTAACATCTCCTAAGAGTAGTTATACTATAATAAGGAACATCTATTTAATAGCTTTTTCTTCTTCGCTAGTAGTTCGAGCGCTATAAATATTGCTTGCATTAAACTAAATATTAGAATATATAATAATTAATATACTTTATTTTAATATACCTTATTAAAAATAGCTTTTACCTTCCTATTTTCGCTTAAAAGGGCACTACACTCGATGTACTTAATTGCACCCTCCTTCTTTGCTATTTTCTTACTAAGATCTTTCTTAACCGGTAACTCCTTTTACTTAGCTAGCTTTTCTAATATAATAGTATCTTCTCTTAAATCGGTTTATATATTAACAATTAAGAAGGGAATGCCCGGATAGTAATAAGATATTTTAAGAACTTATTTCTCGTATACATTTCGAAAAGATACCTAAGATATTACAAAGAAGTAAATTAAAAATACATCTATCTCGGGGTAAGAGAGTAGCCTTAGACGGTTGTAATCTTCTTAACTGGCTATATCGAATAATCTAAGTAAATATAGCTCGTCTTTGACCTTATAAAGGAAAATACGTTAAATATTCCCGGATTAGTACTGCGATATTGCAACTTATATAACAGTTATTGCATAATTATTAAAGATAATAAAAACATATTTAGTAAGAAACTTATTTTTAATATAGCTAATAAGAAGACACGTCTTGCTTATAGCACTATCTCCGATTATTACATATTTACTTAATTAGTAAATTTTCTTTTACTATATATAAGATTATAAGTATACTTTATTATATCTATTAATAGAGGTTTAATGCGGCTTATACTTAACATTTTATACTCTAAATTTATTATAATAAAAGCTATAAAAGAACTTAAAATTAAATATGTTACTTCCGTCTTAAGTTTAGCCGCTTATTTTAAGGCTAACTTATAAGCCGTTATTAGAAACTAAAAATAGTACCTATAAACTTAAGCGCAAGTCGAATAAGCAAGAATTAGCTCCGATTTAAGATAATAATAAAAAGCAAAGCTATAAGTGTCTAGAAATAGACCTCGCTAAAAATAATTTATTAAAAAAACTCGCGCTACTTAATTCGTCTTCCCTCAAGCAAAGTATACTCTAAATTCAACTTTTATATAAATAATTGCCTATTTAGATCAAATTAGTATTATATCTATTATTAATAGCTACTAAGATAACTTACAAAAAGGGTCAAAAATCGGATCCCTTATAATATAATATCTTGCAAATATTAAATAAGTTAAAAGGAACTTATTACTTAACTAGTTTTTTATATTACTAACTTTTATTTTATCTTTCCAAATATATATATACACTCTCTTATTACTATAAACCGTCTTCTTTATACAACTTCTATTATTATAAAGAGCCTTATAGCCGTAGCACTACTTTATAATAACATTATAAATATAGCAAGTAATAGCTTACTTAATACTAACATGCTATTAACTATCTTAGCAAGTGTAGCTAAAAGTCTCTAATAAGCCCTCTTTCTCGAAAATCTAGGGTTATTATTCTTTTAGGCTAGCTTAGCTAATATTATAAAGTAAAATATAATTAGGTATTTAAACGACATTATCTAAATTGTTACTAAAGTTACTATAATAAGTAACATGCTCCTAAATTTGCACATTAATCTAATTTCCTTATAGCAATAAGAGGTATACGTTACTATTATTATTAATCTCTTTAAAAACTATAACGCATATCTTATTTCCCTTTGCAACTACTCCTTCCTAGTTAACTTAACTAAAGAATTCTTCGAGCTTGCTAATATAATTACCTTTATTGGCATTAGCGCAACTATCGGGCTCGCTAAACGTCTCGCAATTACAGACTTACTACTTATATAATCCGTATTATCGATACTTATTATTAAATCTCGCTATAACGCTTTCTTTCGGCATTTGTAAGGGGAAGCACTTAACTTAGCTCCTTTTAATACTAGTATTAGTAACATTTAAGCATATAACCTCGCCCTCTCATTTATCGTTCTTAAGTCTTGTAATATCGAGGTTTTATTACTTATACTCCTTACCTTAAATATTTCTAACCTAATTTTAGTAAACTTTACTAAGTTACCCTCTTTAAAGTTTAAGTAAAACCTTGCGCAAATGACGTTTATTGCCGAAGCTAGCAAGTAGTTACTAGTTAGCTAAGTCAACTAGCTAAATATGCCGGTTTATACACTATTAAATATTATAGTAAAGGGGAAGGGGACAACTATTATACTATTAAGAATAAATAAGGTAGTGTTTATAGTAGTAACAACGCAATAACCGGATAATATTAATAATCTCGCACTTGCGACGCTAGCAAGGCTTGTAGTTTTAACATTGTCTTAAGAGAGTGTAGTTAAGGAATTTTCAAGCCATTTCAGTTTTTGAAGATAATAGATTTGCTTTAAGGAATTCTAATTAGTTTTTAATTTTGTTATAAAGAATCTGTTTAAGTAATAGTAGCTAAGCACTTTAAATTTTCAAATTTAATACTAGTTAATGCACATGTCATCGGAATAAAGGAACTTGGACTTCCCTAATATATAATTTTCTTAGCTGAGTAACGTCCGTCCTTGCGTAGCGAAAAACCCGGTGTGCCGAAAAATTGGACAAATTTCAAAATCTACAAGGCGCTATATTAATAGGAATAGTCTAATAAACCTATTGCTAACTTTAAATATGAAAACTTTTTGTTGTGGTTAGTTTAAAGAGGACATTATGTAGAAAAATCCGCGATCCTTGCAATCTCATTGGTCGTTTTCGGCACACCGGGTTTTTCGCCACGCAAGGACGGACGTTAAGTAATCAAAACATCCTAGCATCAGCCCTAATCTATGCTTACTCTCTTTCAAAAGTCTGCGCCTTAATTATGGTGCGCATCCTAGTTGTGCACCCTAGTTGTGCACCCTGGTTATGCACCCTGGTTATGCACCCTAGTTATGCACCCTTGTTGTGCACCCTGGTTATGCAAGCCTATTCCTAGAGACCGGAACTAGGCGCAATAGGCCTTAAAATGAGTTTAGGGGAATTATTAAAGGGATAAGCAAAAACTAAGCGACTTTTAACCCTTATAACGCTATTAAATCTATAAAGCGACTAACGGAGCAAGTTGTAATACGGCAAAGAGAAGAAGGAGATTTTGTGTCTTTTAGTCTTATGCAATTTTAAGTATATTTTACATTATATAAGTTATACTACTTAATGCATAATATAATAAAATTTGAAAATCGGCTTCGGTTGCAATTACTTAATTATTTTATTTTTAGACTTATATTTTATGCGCATTAACCCCTTTACACTTTTACACTTACTTGCCCGGATGCTACAAAGGACTTTTGCTTAAGACTTATAAAGTTAATTCTATTTCCTTTAATACGCTTTAATATAATACAATATTATTAAGATTTGCAAATAAACCTTCTCGGGCTAACTTTAACCTTACTTCTATTCTATATTAGAAATCGTATATAAAATATTAGTTTTTCCGTTTTTTAGGGTTTAATACCGAATATTATCATTTTCCTTTTTCGGATTTTAAATGCCTTTTATTTTAAGCTTCTTTACAATTTTTTTTATCCCCTCGTTATTGTTAAATGTGACTATTATAATATTATCTATACTTAACGTTCTAAATCTATAGCTAATACTTATTATTATTACCTCGGTTTTAAACTCCTTTTTTGTAAACTTTAATAAAACTTGTATACTAATATAGCTAATTAAGTAATAGTCCTCTATTATAATCTTAAAGAAGCTAGTAAAACTTATAACCTCGTTATTATATTACGTAAATGTAATTAAGAATATTGCTAATATTAGTAGTTTCGATTTTGCCCCTCTTTATATAATATTAATAAACCGGCTTTTTTAACCCTCTTATACTTCGTTGCTTAAATTGGTTATAATTATATAAGAACTTGTAAATATGCAATTTAGTGCTTAGAAATCCTTATTATTCGGAGAATAGAAGCTAAGTTGCTTGTTATAAAATGTTAAAAGTATATCTAAAATTGCAAGTGTAAAAGGCATAATAGATTTTTAAGGCAAGCTTTAAGCTTAAGCTAAATAGCTTCTTAGAAATGTCATATTAAAGGCGAGATGTTTGTAAGTATAAGGGAGTAAGGACAAGAAGACTTTAGATAGTGAAAGTCGAGGCAAGGAAGTTGCAAGAACAAGTTAAAAAAATAAATTGTTAATCTTATAAATAAGGCTTAAAAGAAAGTTAGCTTAATCTTTACCTTGCTCGAGTTAAGTAATGCATATTATATAAAGTGTCTTATAAAAGTCCCTCTTTAAAGTTTATATGCTAACTAGCTCGGCTAAGAGACAAGGGATTTTATTTAAACTTTATTTAGACGAAATAGCAGCTTTTACATCCTCTTTTTTTTTTTTTTAATTAAAATTGCAATAGACACCGGCATTATCTTACTAAATAGCGATATGCAAAGTTTGCACAATTCATAGACTTGTCTTTTTCTACTATTATCCTATTAATAAACTATTAAATTTAACTACTAATAACGCAACTATTCTTAGATATACACAATAATATTAATAACAGATTTAAGAGACAAGCGATACGCTATATTAACCCTTAATAAATTCCGCCTATTTTCCTCTCTCTTTAGCAAGCTCCGCGTTAAAATTTAAAGCATTATCGCCCTCTTACAAAGCATTAATATAATTTGCTAAGACAGTATTAGATTTACCAAATTATTCAAGTCTAATAACTAACTACTTGCTCTCCTTTACACTTGCTATAAATCGCGCGTCGAAGCCTTTAAAATATACAAATTACTCTCTTAAAGCAAATTATCACTAAAATATATTGCACTTTTATAAGACACAATTATAATCTCTTATAATATCCTTAAATATATGGGAAAAGTTAAGCTATAAAGGATTTAAAAGATAAAAATAAATATTAAAGATAGCTATTACTTTAAGCAATTCGGCATAATGCCTTTAAAGAAAATACAATTAAGTCTAAGAGAGCTAGAACTTATTTTCGAGGGAGGGGAGATATATAATTATAAAGATAAGCACTTGCTATTAGTAATAGATAATATTTGTTAAGAAATTAAGATAAATCGACGCTAAAATTGCCCTAATATAAAAATTATTAATAAGAAAACTAGAGAAATAGTTAAGCAATTTCTTAAATATAATATTAAGCACAAAGAATACTAGTAGCAAAGTATTATTTTTACTATTAGCCCGGGAGTTAGCTTATAAGGAAAAATTAGTACAATTTAATATTCTCGCAAATTTAAAAGCCGCCTTTGCATGTCTATATTTTGCCTCCTTTCCTCTTTACTTCTATAACCTCTATCAAGTCTATCTTTAGCTATTCCCTTATAAAATTTAGCATAATCTTTTAAAATATCTTACCCTTTAATATAAAATAAGCACTTAAATAATACTTTACTAGTCAATTTTTGCACCTCCTTATAAACTTTAGCGTCTTATCCTCGGGTATAACTATATCAAAATTCCTAACAAAATGCAAAACAAGTATTCGAATTTGTAAATAATATAAAGATTTATATTAAAGATAAGATAATATAAAACTACTATAGCAAATAGCGAAATAAAATAGGGGCAAAAGTAGCTATATATCGCGTAAGTCCGGCTAATCGTGTTTACTAGAGTTAAAAACGTTAAAAGAATATACATTTAAATCGATTTGCAAGGTTTGCATAAGCTTAAAAGATACTTGACGCTTTGCAAAAGATACTAGTATATAAGCTATAATTGCATTAGCAAAGAATCCGACAATTCTAATAAAGGGACCTTTTATCCGGATTATTTCGAGCATATAACAAATTGCCGGTTTATAACCTTATATTACCTTTATTATATAATCTCTAAATCCTTAAGTTTAAGCATTAAAGTCTCTCTTATTTAATATAATACTTTAGTCGCCTTTAATAATTAAAGTTACAAGTTAAATGCGATATAGTATAGTAGGATAAAATAACTTAACTCCTTTAAAAAAAGATAAGCAAGTATTTAAGAGATTCTTAAAAAATCGAGTTTTGCTTTCAAATAACGCTCCCGATTTTGCATTTCTTATAAATGTAAATGCAATAAGCGAGCTAAGTAACATTATCTTTAATAAAGGGGCATATTATAAAGCATTAATACTCTTGCTTTTTAAGAAGTTTTAATTATATTATATCTTATACTCTTTAACCTAATATGTAATAAATCTTTAATATACTTTATTTAAATGCAATCTAGGAAGTTATAAAGGGCTTAGCTATACTTAATTTAAGAAGGAGGCTTAAAAATTCTATAGTTGCCTATTCCTTATAATTAGTAGTCGGGGGTTTATTACTTGTAAAATTGTAAATTTTTATAAGTTAAAAAAGCTTATTATTATTTTATAACCTTAAAAGCAAGAAGTTAAATGTTTAAGCAAAACATTTATAAGATAAAGTCTTCTATTAATAGTTTATCGCCGTTTAAGTGCTAAAGCGTTTTACTTGCATAGCTTGCATAGCCTTCGGGTAAGCTTTTAACGCTAACCTACTTTTAAGAATTTAGACTCTTTTTGCCTTTAATAACAAATTTTTTCGGGCATATTCTTTATCTTTATATAAGGTATAATAATTTCTCTTTTAAAGGAAAGTTTAACAACTATAATTGCATAATTTGCTAAATAATCGCATTTGCATTTTTCCTTTATAAGCTAGCCGATCTTATTACCCTTTAAACACGATTTATATCCCTCGTCTCTTTCTTTAACCTATTAATATTAAATGCAATACTATTTTAAAGTCTTATTCTTAAAGCTAACTTTTAAATAAATCCCTTATTTACAATTAACATTTTATTTAATCTAAAGTCGTATATCTTATTCCTTAGCTTTTGTATATAACTATTTAGTAAGGTTTTTAATCCTAATAATTATATATTAGTTGGGGTTTTAAGAAATTAGACTTATAAAATTATAGCTTACACGTCTTTAAAAGTGCTAAGATTAATACTTTAAGCCTCGGCTTTAAAGCTGCTTAATTTGATAGCAATAAGACGAGAGGGTAATTCTATAATTAATAGTAGTTAAAACAAGTCGAGAGGTATATAGTTTTTTGCCGATCGATAAATGATAAGTATAAGGCTTTTATTTATCTTTATATAAACTTATATTATATAAAGCTAAGCATAATTAAAATAGATTATAACTAAGACGAAGCACTTGAATCTAATATCCTTGTAGTCTTCTCTTAACTTATTTGTCTAAGACTAGAATAAGCTTCTTATAGCTTAGCGTGCTATTAGATAGCTGCTTTAAAGTCTATTCGAGTAGCTTTCTACTACTCTAGTCTAAATTCTTATTACTACTATATGCTTTAGTGCTAATTAAACCTATTAAGCTAAGCTTTAAAGGACTATGCTATAAGATGGATTATTAAACAAGTTTAATACTTGTAATAATTTCGAAATTACTTTAATTTCTTTCTTGACTAATAAATATAAGGTAAAAACTCTAGATAAATTATGCTTAAATTATTATAATTTTGCTAATGCAAGTGTTTGCTAGTCGATTTTACCTTCTTTTTGTATATAATATTCCTCTTTGCTAAAGTTCTTATAGAAAATAGCCCTTATCTTAAGTTTAATAAAGCAATCGATATTGTAGTCACTTAAACCAAATCTTAAAAGCCTACTAAGACTTCTCAAATAATATAATAATAGAGCACGAAATTCTTATGCCCGAAATCCAATCTTATAAAACTTTGCTTCCTTACTTTATTCGACCCTCTTATCCTTAACAAAGACTAGTATTGCTATTCTTATAACCTAATAAGCTAAGAGGTACTTAAATAGTTATTTTAATATTTATTATAGCGTCTTAAGAATATAATATAATAAAGATGTATAAATTACTCCTCGAGTACTTAAATAGACGTGTTAAAGCAAAACGTTTATAGCTATATTTACTAAAATTTCGTTAAAGACGTTATTATTACAAGTTAATATATATTAGATGCTCTTTCCTCTTATTAGCTATATTATGCAAGCGTAAAGTGTAAATATAAGGCATAATCTTTGCAGCTTATACATTTTATAAGGTTAAGTAATAGCAAGTCTAATGCTAATAAGTTACAAGAATAAAATAAGTAAATTAGGAAATCTTGCGACTATTAGTCGCTTTATTAGTTGCTTAGAATATATATATACTTAAAGGAAGCCTTACAAATATCTTATTGTGCTAGTTTATAAAATTTCTTTAAGCTTTCCTTTTATATTATTAGGGTTAAATAAATAATATACTTTCTTGTTTATAAGGCTATTAAGGAGGAAGGAGTTTGCATATACACTAAAAACTTAAATAAAGTGCTAAAGTCTAGTTATCTTCGTCGCTAAGGCTCTTAGCTAAAGTAAGGGCAAGTAATTATCTAAAACGACTTTTAAAAGAGGTGCTTAAAAGCTAATATTTGTAATAATATAAATAATTATCGTAACTTCTTGCTTAATTTTGCAAAGAGTTTTAGTAGTAATGCTATAATACTCTTTTGTTATATTGCTAAGAATGAGGATAATTTTTCCGACTTTAATTCGGTCTTTAATATGTCGAAATTGCTTAAGTATAATGTGTTTTTACTATTTTAAAGCTATATTCTCGGATCTATAAATTAAGATATATAGCTATTGCATATTAAGGACAATGCTAAGCTTATATAAGAGACAACTTCCGAGGCCGCTAGTCGCCCCTATTAAGAAGACTACTTATTCCTTATAAAACTTGTAAATTTTTGCTATTATTTAATATAAAAATAGTTTAAAACTCTTAAAGTAATTAAAAAGAGAAAATAGTTTACTAGCAAGATTTCTCTTTATTTATCTTAGTAAAGACTTATACTTTATCTTAAGTATAAGCTGCTATAAACCGTTATCCTTTAATTAAAGCTTACCCTTAACAGCACGCTAGCACTTTATAAGCCGGTTTCTTATGCCCCGATATAGCTAGCTACTTATACTTATTAGCCTTAACAAATTAAGGGTACTCGCCTAATTATTTTCCCCTATTTACACTTATATTAGTTTTGCACCCTAGTTTTGCATCTTTGCTCTAAATCTTAGCTTTAAATTGTAGCTTTACACCTTAGCTTTAAATCTTAGTTTACTCGATTCGATTATTAATAAGATTATTACTCAAAAAATATGCTAGTAAAGATAGCGGATTCCGGTTTTATTAGCAAATAGTTATAAATATAGCACAAGAATTAATTATATAATTTGACGAAAATGCAATAAAGCCCTTTTATCCCCGAGGTAATATATTTAACAATTGTTATTAAAGAATAAGACAAACAAGTTAATAATATAAGCGTACTTTAGCTTAACTTTTTATAGCAATTGCTATTTGCATTATTTTTTAAAGCTCCCGAGATTATTATATCTAACTTGGGATTCCTTTTTTAACTAGTTATTAAAAAGTTTAAAAACTAAGTTTAAACTCCTCTTTTCCTATTCTTTTAAAAGTTATACTTGCTTAGCAAAGAAAGAAGAGAAGATAGCTTTTAAGTTAAATTAAAAGTTTCTTGCGCTAACTTAAAAAGACGTCCCTAATATGTTTAAAAGCAACTTTATCACATTTATAAACAAGATTAACGCTAAGAAAGGAGAGCCGAAACTTGTAAAAGAACTTCCTCTTTAAGATATTAATAGTTTATAATAAGCCTTAGTTGTTTGCTTAATTTTTAGCTTGATATTCCTTTTCGCGCTCGATAATATTATTATTGCAAGTATTTAACTAGTTATTAGTATACACTTTAATGCAGTTAGCAAGCTTAATTAGCTTAATATTGCCTTTTTAATCGGTATAGCGCCGACAAACTTAGTTTAAGCTAAGATTTATAAATAGTTTAACATAAAGTAAACTTATATTTTTTATATTACCCTCTTCGAAGTCGGCTTAGCAACTTGCAACGCAGCTCTATTAATAGCTATCTTAATTATTAAACGTGCTATTTGCAATTTAAGAGGATTAAGGATATATATTAATATTATAGCTTTGCTAGCTATTATAACTATTATATATAAACGTCTTATTTATCTCGGAGGCACTAGTTTTACTTAAAGTCTCGGAGTAGTCTTAAGGCTTATAATCGGAAGAGCATTTACAAATAGCTTAACGGGTTAAAGATAAGCATTTTATATTAACTTTTACGCTAGTGCTATATATGTAGCTATTTGCCTCTTTGCACTCCCTAATAAAGACTCTTACTTTAAAGTTTCTCTTATAAATTGCGCATAAGAGATAGATTACATTAAAGCTACTTTCTTATTTAGTGCTTTTGCCTCTAGATTTGTAGCTATTTCGTTCGGTAAAATTGCTTACTTATAAAATAGCAGAAAGATCCTTAGCCTCTTTTTTTGCTTTAGCATTCTCTTTATTATACTCGGGATTTAACAAGCATATATAATATTTACTATTATATCTTGTCGCATCTTGCTTGTTAAATTTTTTAAATTATATATAATCTTTATCCTTTTTGCTATAACTTTCGCAAGTAATACTATAGTCTTCCTCCTTATTTATCTAGTCCTTATATTCTTTTAACTTATACGCAATAATATTGCCCTCGAAGCTAGTATTTGTTTTTTGCCCTTTATCTTCCTTATAATATTTGCCGTTATTAGAAATAGTACTATTCTCTTAATATACGAATATTATATGCCTTAATATACTCTCGGTAATATCCTTATTATTACTAAAAGCGCACTTATATACACTATCGACGTAGATTTAAGCGTCTTTCGCGTTTATAGCCTTAGCATAATTATAAGTTTTAGCACTAGCCTTCTTATATAAGCATTATTCTTTATCGCTTAAGCTATAATTAAGATAAAGTTTATTGCTTTAAAAGTAGGGTTTATTACTTATGCTTAAGTCTTTAGCGTTATTATTGCACTTGCGATTATAAACTTTATATTCTTAAATAAATTATAGCTTATAATTTATATAATCCTTCCCGAAGTTTCTATATTAAATATCCAAGTCGCAATTACAAGAGCTAAAAGTGTCTTAATTACAAGTTTGCTTTTATATAAGGGGAGATATATAGCTAAAGAAATAATATATTAAATATTATAAGATAAATAAATAAATATTTAAATTTCTAATTTTCGCATTGCCTTATTAAAGCGTAAATCTCGACCTTAAGTCTTTACCTACTATAAACACGTGATATAATAGCGGCGCTTTGCACCTTTTTCGGACTTAAAGCCGGGATGTTTAATTATAGCAAGTCTATATTTAGCTCCCTTTTATTATAAGCATTAGCCTTAACTAAAATTTACACTATTAATAACTTAGAGAATTTCTTGCCCGCTAAAACCTAGCAAATATAACATCCGAACTAAATCTTTAAATAATTATAACTTAGCTAATTACTAGTAAACGGCTTAAATACTAAAGTAATTACTATTTACTCTTATATTAAGATAATCTTCTTAGCTAGCAATAAGATAATAAATTTATCCTTTTAAGATATTAGCAACCCTTTAAATTATTTCTAAAGTCTTTAAATAGCTTATAATACATTTATAATAAGGTTATAAACATTTACTCTTACCTTCTTAGTGCAGTCATTTTTGCAACTCTTTTAATTTATATTTGTGTAAAAGTATATAAGAATTATATTATAATTTAAGTAAGCGATATAATTAGCTTTATAGCTTTTTTTTCGGAGTAACCCTTTACTTTTTCCTCTTAGCATTATTTTATATTATATTAAATTATAGCAAAACTATAGCGGCGCACTAAAATTAATTAAACTATTTGGGAATTGTGATACTTATATAAGGATCGATAGTCCCTTTAGTTTATTACAAGTTTTATTGTAATTTAAACTTGCAAAAATTATATTAGACTTTAGTCTCTATTTAAGCTATAATTTACACTATAATAACTTTAACCCCTAAATTTCGATACTTAACTTTTAAGGTATATCGAACTATAATATACGCTTCCCTTAGCCTTTTAACTATAGCTTTTATAACGTATAAAGTTATTATTTATAGCTAAAAGATTTAAAATTATAAGATAAGCTTAATATATTTGTTAATTATAATAGTGCTCAATTTCCTCGGAGCTATTATTTATATAGCAAGGATTCTAGAAAGGTAGTGCCGACTTCGATTCGACATTTATAGATATAGCTATTAAGCATTTTATTTTATAATTATCTTTGCTAGCTTAATATATATATTTAAATTACTAAGCGCCTTTAACTTTATCTACTCGCATTTATATGCTTAAAGGTTTAAAGTAAAGAGTGACTATTAACGCAGCTTTGCAGCTAAATCTCGCTTGTTAATTTAGTAATTCTTTAAGATTAATTTTGTAAGCAAGACTACATTCCTTATATTTATAAAAGCAAGCTTTCTTAAATGTAATTGTAATTAGTCCTTGCTTAAAATAGGTTATAAGTAATAGCCTTATTAGTACATCTAATATAGCTATTAGTTAAGTCTAAGACTTACTTTACAAGTTAAAATGTATAAACCGGCAATATAAATTTGCTATCTAAAAAGAGTTAACACCTCCGAGCTAAACATCTAATAATAAGTTACGCTAGTAAAGTAAGTGCTATAGCTTATCTCGCAGCTGCGCTATAAGACCTTTATCTAAGTATAAAAGCTTAGCATTTTCCCCTTTTAGTTTACCTTACTTATAAATCTTTCTATCTTAATAGCATCCTAAAAACTTTAAATTATAAAGATTTCATCAAACGCATCCGACTTATTAAAACGCTATAGCAGTAAAGGCTTAGCTTAAACTAGCAATAATAACGTGAATAAGGACTAGAAAACTAGTAGCTCCTTATACGCAGCTTCTAAGTTAAAGAAGAGGAAGTTACAAGATAGCACTTAAAGTAAAAGCTTTAAATACTATATTCTTAAGTATTACTTATTGTAAAATAGACTAGCTAATACTAATTAATAATAACCCTATCGATTTATAAGAGCAGCTAGCTAACTAAGGACTATTTAAAAAGATTTAAATTAACAAGACAATTTAAGACAAAAAGAAGCTATAAGCTATTTATAACCTTATAAATAACTTTACCTAATCGAGATAAATGCCTCTTATACTAGCTCTTAAGCCCTTATTAGTAAACGCAGCTCGTCTCTCTCTTTAATAGCTAAGTGCTTATAATAATATACTTACAAGTATTATTATAAATAGTATAAGTCTTTTATAAATAAATTAACTATAAATAGCTAAGGCTTACACTTATACAAATATGCTATATAAGAGTTATTTAGAAGTATTATAACACTTGCTCTTTAACCTCAAGTAATTAGCAAAGTGTAATATTAATCTTATAAGATGTAGTTATTAAAGAAAAGGATCTTTGTAAAGCAAAAAGCTAACTACTCGCGCTCTTTAGCCTTAAAAGATTCTTAAACAATCTCAAGTTAGCTAAAGAGAAGAACGATTTCCGATAGCATATAAGAAGATACCTTAATATCTATTTACTAGACTGCCCTTTCGAGATTTCCGGTACAAATCGATATAAAATAACTACGCATAAAGCGACGATTATTGCATAGAAATTAATTAAAGCAAGCAAAGAGATTAAGTATCTTTGCAAAATATAAGCTATCTTAATAAAGGAAGAGGAAGACAACCTTATATAAAGGAGGGACATCTTTAATATTATAATAATAGCTTAAAATAAGGCTATTTCTTATTTATTCGGACCGGTTAATTAGCTAAATTATAACTACAAAAAGGCAAATGCTCGATTTACCTCGATTAAAGGAACCGGGATAAAGGCTATAGCTATAAAGGATATTAAAGTCGGTAAAAAGATTACACTTTTCTATATTAGGGGCTATTTTAGAAAAGGTAACTGCAAATGCCTTTATAAGACTTGTAAAGTTCGCTACTAAAATAGCTAAGTTTCGGAAGATCGGATTAGTTTTTATCTTTTACTAAAAGCGTTACTCAAATATAAGTCTTAATAAGAGAGGCAAGAGAAATTAAATAACTTGTTATTAGGTTTAAACGTTAAACTTATAGCTTAAGCTTATCTTAATAAATGTTTCGAGGTTGCTTAAGACCAAGTGTCGAGTTACTCTTGCTTAATTTGCAAGAACTATAAGAAATTATACAAATATTAGTAGCTTAAGATAAAGCGCAAAGGTAAATATAATAATAAAGAACGCGTTTACTTTCCGATACTTTAATAAAAGCAGCAAAAATGCAAGATACAAGATAGTTATTGCAAATATAGCGCAAAATCCTTTTTATTGCTTCTTATAACTTTTAAATAACTTAGCTTAAGACTTATACTTTAAGAAAGTTTTAATTTTAAATAAAAATAAGGGAATAATGCTTAGACAAATTCTTATAAAATTAGCTATAAGAGTTACTATCACGCTATTAGCTATAGCTGCTTACTTACTCTTTTTGTTGCATATCAAAATTAGCTTAACTTATTAGAGGCTATATAATGCTATTTATAAATAAATTAAAGTTAAAATATAACTTTTTATACTTGCCCTTTTATAATATACAACAAAAATTGCTCCTTCTCGGTTAAGATGCCATTTTAAGGTCGAACATATTACCTAATCTCGCTCCCGATAAGCGAGCGACATTATCTTTAATAGTTATTTAAATTGGAGCTAAAAATAGCAACTTTTCAAGTTTCTTAAGTCTCGAAATAGCTTTTAAGGGCCTTTAATTATTTTTAGTTTATAAAGCTCTCTTCTATCGATATAATTTACTAATTCTTATGCCGTCTTTATTTGCTAACTATTTCGTTTATTTAAAAGCTACTTAGTTCTTCATTTATCTTTTTCGGCTATTAATACTAGCCTCTAATTTGTTATCACAAAAGAGAAGACTCTTATAATAGTCTCCTTTTTAGATAGAATATTTACTTCCCTCTTTGCAAGTATTAAAAGGCTATATAACTTATTTATTAAATTTTTATTGCTTATAAGTATAAGGCTCTTAATTCTATTCTTCTCCCTTAGCATAGCGCTTTACTTTTTATAATATAACTCCTTAGCAAAGTTCTTCCTTGCTATTATAACCTTTATTCTAATATCTTTATTAAGTCGATATGCAATTAAGGATCTCGTTATTAGACTTTAGCGTAATAATTACAAATTACTAGCAAGAATACTTAATAGGTTTTTTAGAAATATTATAAAACTATGCTTTGTGCTAATAGCTATAATAAAGCGCAAACTTGTTATTACTTAAACTGCTTTAACTAGATCTTTAATTTTTAGTTATTTAATAATATTCGGTACTAGTCTATTATTCGGCAGCTTTCGATATACACGCTAATATTACCTTACTATTATTGCAAGAGCAAATGCACAAGTACTAGTTATTAGCCTCGTAAGCATTACTATCTTAATAGCTTTTAGAAGCTAGTTTAAAGGTGAGCTTATAACCTAATATTAAAGCTGCTAATACGGATTAAGTTTAAGTAATAAATCGGGCCTCCTTATAATCTCTCGCGGTTTTGCTATTATTCTTCTTGCCAAGTTTGCTACTTATATTTATTAGTAATATACTCTAATAAAGGAAGAGCTAATTCCGGATATAATTTTAGCATTAGTAGCTTTAAGTCTTTTACCGGCATCCTTATCGCATAGCGTTATATAAGAAAATCGATCACTCAAAGAACTCCGCGCTACTATACAAGAAGCACATCTTAAAAGCGAAGAAAAGAAGAGGCAAGAAAAGAAGAAGCAAGAAAAGTAAAGCTATAATATTTATATTAAAATTATAATTTTAATATTTTTAATAGTTGCCTTAGCCTTTACTTTAGTTTATTTACTAGTAGCTATATATGCACTTAGCAAGAAACTTTAGCTCTCTAAAACTTTTGTTAAGTTAGTTATAATATTATTTACACTAGCTACTATTAATCATATCGTAGCTATTATCTGCTCTCGGGAAGAAGGAATAGCTTAAGTTATCGAAATAGCATTTAGCTTAAGTATACAAATCTTACTTTTCGTTTTCCCTTTTACTATCATTTTTAAATAAGCCCTTAGAATTAAAGTTAAAATAATACTCGACAAATTTTAAGTAATCGTGTTAAGCTTAGCTATTCTTTTAATTAATTATATTATTTATAATAAATTTACTTCTTAATAAGTGCTTAGTCTTATATTAAGCATTTACTAATTCTAAAACAAGCTAAAAGGAACAATTTTCATTATAGCATTTTTATTATTTGCAATTGCTGCCTAGTTTTACCTAAATAATGCATAACATGTATAATTTCCCTTAACTAAGAACACAAATGCACTTTTTGCTGCTACAATTAAAAGCCCTTCGGTTATTCTAGTCCTATAATTTTATAGTATATTTAAGTAATTCCGAATTAGTTCTTTATAAGTTTTTGTTATAGTCGCTTCTATTTAAGTCTTTGCAAGTTAAAACTAGTTAAAGTCGCTATATACTCTTCCGCGTTTAAGGATTAAAGAGAAAATATAACTTTCCAACTATAATTTCCTTAAAAAGTTAGCCTCTAATTCGCTTAATATTTAGCATCGCGTTTTTTTGTTTTTGCAAAAAAGAGTAAAATAAACCACATATAACGTCGATCTTAGCGTGCCGAGACGCACACTATAGCAAGACAAATTAAAGGTACTTCTCGTTTAAACGGCTATAAATATGTAAACGTGTTAAAATTCTTGCTTAACTTCATTTTAGTATATAATATACTTCCCTTAAACACTCTTAACCTATTAATTCCGAAAATTATTATTACGTCGTCGCCGCCGTCTTTAATTTATAAAGGGCTTTCTTTAGCACTATATTAGACCCTTTAACTCATAACACTACTATCATATTAATTTTACTATATAAATATATAAAACGGTCAAAGACGATATTTAAGTTTTATATAAAGGCTAAAATACTAATTGCCACAATTATAGCGACTATAATATGCTATATCGTGCACCGTTGCCACTTAGGCTAATACTTGCTCCAATTAAGCAAGCATAATCAGCAATGCAGGATTAGTAATCTTAATAAAATTTTATTATAAGAAAATCTCCTACTACATTTATAGCGCGCGTTGCCGGAAAATTCCGTCTCCTAACATTCTCCGATTAGAGTAAGAAGTGGCCTAAACGCAGCTAACAAATGCTTTTAAAGGGATAAACTTTCGAGCTTTTTATCTTTTCTCCCAAAAATTGTTTTATAGTACGCTTTATCTAATATTATATAAACTCGAATTCCTCCTACTTATCTTGCAAATCTACTAACAAACTCGAAAATAACCTTATCGATAACAAGAGTTCGCAATAGCAGCTTAAGATAACAATAGCGTGCTACGACATTAACAGCGATAAGAGGCAACACCTAAGACACTAAAACAAAGGGCTTAACGATACTTAACTAGCTTTATCTATACTACTATAACTTAACGTCGTAATACTAAAATGTGCAAGCAAGCAAGAGAGTAACAAGAAGGCATCTATCTTATAGTCACGTGAAATGGAAGGTTCGAGAAGAAATTCCCACATTAGCAGCCGCGTTAAATGCGCCTAAAATTTCACAAAGCTTACACATCACTTAGCTTAAGTTTTTCACACGCCTTTAAACATACAAACTAAAGCTTATCCTATTAACGGATTAAAACAAGAGATTAACGATAATTCTTAAATTATCGGGCAATTGCTATTTTCAAGATTTAGACCTTTAAGCATAAAGAGCAATCGTGATTGTAGTTGCAGTTATAACGAAGTCCTAATATTGCATCTTTAACGGCGGCGACACTTGCACATTCTTAAAGCCGCTAAATTATTATAGCTATAATATCTAATATTCTAACCGGATTAGCCGCTATAAGTTAGTCGACACGTGGTATTCTTAAACCCTAAATCAGTTAACAATCACATATTATCCACATCTCGAGCTAAGAAGCTATGCTCGCAATAGATATTATCTCTTCGATATAGCTTATACTTTAGTATAGCAAACCCGAGGTATAAACTATCTAGTACACGGCCAAACTACTTACTAACTAGTATCAAGAAAGTGCCTCCGGAATACTAGATTAAGCGCTTGCAATTCACAAAGAAGCTCTCGAATTATGCGTCCTTCACCGACCTCCATAAGCCCACGTCCTACGCGACTTGTGTAGACCTTTTAAAGCTATAAAGCTAAGCCGATCACCCCTCCTTAAAGCGCGGGAGTCCTTAGCTTATATCGTTATATCGTCAATTAGGATTATAAGCCCTTTTCGATTACTTGGTCGGGATTGCATAAGTACCTTAATCTTGTCGGCTTTCCCTTTTTTAAGAACATCGGCATTTTACTACTACATTAAAGCTCTAATATAGCTACAATTTGGAGGGACTCGACGCTACTTGAGTATAGCTCTTACGCGTCTATTCGAATTACTAAGCACAGTTAGTTTCCTATTCTTAAGCTTGCTTACTTAAATAAGGTGTCAATTAAGCTTATTCGATATAAATTCGACGTACTTGCTAAGTTAAAGAGCCTCGGACTGCTTATTGTAAAATTTGACAAGTAGCTAATCTTAAATAATAGGGTTACTTGCAATTATCGGATAAAAAAGCTCTCTAAACTCGAAGCGTCTAAGTTAGTTAGGCGGGCTAACAACATTAAGCAAGCGCTTAACCGGTTCTATTATGCAAGCTTTAGCTACAAAGACGTGAGTCCTAGCAACATTATAACTAAGGATAGCCATATTACCTTAATTGATCTAAGCTTTATAAGCCGATTTAAAAGTGTAATTTTGTCATTTTTTTTAAGCTAAGTTTACACCGACAATAAATTTAGCATTAACTTTAACTTAAAACAATTTAATAAATACATAGTCCTACTATAACTCGTTTTTACTTATATCATACTCTAGCTCCCTTCTTGCCTTACAGCTTGTAGTCATTGCACTAACTTGACTAATATAAAATCGGGTTTTCTATAATGCCCTTACAATTAGCTATTCCTTTTTTGTCGCAATCTTTAAC
>Ga0302221_10000660_pt1 | contig 24423 bp, 4 predicted proteins | sample II_Palsa_E2_1_FD_193517 | JGI IMG/M metagenome (GOLD analysis project Ga0302221, IMG submission 193517) | Peat permafrost microbial communities from Stordalen Mire near Abisko, Sweden - II_Palsa_E2_1 | ecosystem: Environmental > Terrestrial > Soil > Palsa > Peat permafrost | place: Sweden... | reverse complement strand
TACTTCTTTATACCAATTACGCATATATACTAATCATTTCTTAGTATAATGCTTTTTGTAATACTAGCAAATTATTTGTACTAGTAATTTTATAGTACTAATAGCTTCTTGGTATTAATGGTTTTATAGCACTAACTATGTATTTGTACTAATAGCATTTTGGTGCTAACCCAACTTTTGTGTTAGTTGGTTGAGGGAAGATCGATTGAAGAACTATAAAGGTAGCTATAAAGAGTATATATAGGGTGATAACCCTTGTATAGCTGAGCTCTTTAGCTATATTGGCATCGCCGATATTTAGCTCGGGAACACGTGATTTCCAATTGACATTTTGTGCCAAACATTTCATTGTACTAATGTTTTCCTAGTATTAACGCATTTTTTGTACTTATAACTTGTCCACTCACGTGATCTTAATCTGATTTCATAACCCTTGCATACCTCGCTTAATGTGAATTATTAGGCGGTGGTTATTGCTATTAAAATAATGCTCCCTCAAGTAAAAGTAGCATTTAGGTGCTTATAACCCCTTATAACCAGTACGCTATCAGGAAAAAAAAACGTGCCAACGACCTGCTAATAGTGCCAAAGATGTGCCAACTGCACCATTTTTGCATATCTAAAAATTTGGCACCAAATTTTCGACATTAAGTGCTAATTAGCTGCTATTAGCACTAATCGAGCTATACGCATAAATAGTAACTATCTTGCTAATGCCAATTATTACAAGTTTTAATTTAATTATATCTTTTATAAAAGCTTATATATAAATAATTTAAAAAATTATCTTAATATTATAAAATAACTCTATATAAGCTGCCTTACTAAAATGCCCTACTAAAACTCCCTGCTAAAACGCCCTACAAAAGTGGCCCCGAAACCCAAGCTGCCTTACCAAAACTCTTTGATATTAGACAAAGAGAAGTTGGATAAAGAGAAGTTGGATAGAGAGAAGTTAGATGGAGAGAAGTTGGATAGAGAGAAGTTAAATAAAGAGAAGTTAGATAGAGAGAAGTTAAACAAAGAGATGTTAAATAGAGAGATGTTAAATAAAGAGATATTATATTAAGAGATGTTAGACAAAGAGATATTAAATAAAGAGAAAGAAAGGAGGAAAGGAGAGAAGGAGGAAAGAAGGAAAAAATTAAAATTATATCTATTAATTGTGTGTATATTATACTAAAACCCTAGCAAGCCTTAATTTCGCTAGTAAAGAAGGGTAAGTAGCTATTACAAGGCTGCTTATACGCACTTTTAAGGCCCCTAAAAGTACATATAAGCAGCTAAGCTTTAATTTTGCTAGTAAAGAAGGGCAAGTAGCTACTATAATATAAATAATAGTTAGCTGCTTGTGCGCATAAGCAATTAACCTTTAATTTTGCTAATAAGGAAGGGTAAGCAGCTATTATAACATAAACAAAAGCACCACTTTTTACTTGTGCCGCTTATAGCATAACTGCTGGCCTATTTTTGTATTATATGCTATATAGCCAATTCTCAAGACTAATAGGTTTACTTCTTAAGCCTCTTAAACTATCCTCCTAAACTGTCCTCCTAAACTATCCTCTTAAATTGTCCTCCTAAACTGTCTTCCTAAACTGTCCTCTTAAACTGTCCTCCTAAACTGTCCTCCTAAACTGTCCTCCTAAACTGTCCTCAAAACTGCCCTCCAAAACTGCCCTTTAAAAGTGCCTTCCAAAACTGTCCTCAAAACTGCCCTCTAAAACTGCCCTCCAAAACTACCCTCCAAAACTGCCCTCCAAAACTAGTCCTCAATTACTAATAAATTGCCCCACTTGCCAATTGACTGCTAAGCAGCTGCTAATAGCACTATATAAGATTATATAACTAAGCAAAAAATCAATTAATTGCCCCACTTGCCAATTAACTGCTAAGCGGCTGCCAATAGCACTAAGCAAGTGCCAATAGCACGTGCGCCTAAGCGAAAAATCCTTAGCAAGTTTTTTTTTTTCCTAATAGCGTACTTGCTAACAAAGTATACTTTGCGCTTGAGAATCTTGCCAAATAGCTACTATTATCTGTTACGCTTCTTATTTGCTTCTTATTGCGACATTAACCTAGTGCATATTTAGCTAAGGAAGTCCTTAACAATTATTAAGCCTCTAAAAGGTTTAGCTAGAGGTTTTAAGCAAAATATTTTAGAATTAATCTTGTTGCTTAAAGAATTTAAGGCTATTATATAGCGAGTAATTTATAACAAATTACGGATTAGTGCTTTAAGAGACGTCTCTCACTTAAGCGAGGCACTAAAGTAGCTTACGCTTTCAATTTTCTATTTGTGAGATTATATCTTGACTAGTGTAGGGGGGCGAACCTCAGCTAGAAGAAAAGGCCTTACAAGAACGTCTCTCGGATACTAGTAAGCAAGCAACAAGTAAACACATATATAGATATAAAGCAATAATAAAAGAAAAGACTAAAGCAGGCAAGAACTAATTATAATTATAAACCAAAACGCATAAACAAGCAACAAATAAACAATTATTAGATAATATATGTGCATATATATAAATAATTAAGAGTAATGCATATTTAGCTACAAAAACCTAGCAATTATACCTCTATTCTAGTTATATGTAGCACTAGTAGAAAACCTCTAAAAACCTCCAAAATTGATAAAATTTAGCAATCTCCTTAGTGCCTTGCCACACTTGTCCCTCTTACATTTATTCCTTGTCTCTAAGCAATAAAAGCAACTATCCCTTGTTTTTTACTTTATTACTATCTAATATTGCTAGATATTCTTTGTTATCTTTAATAAGGACCTTTAATCTTTCTTATTTGCACTTAAAGTATAACTTATTCTTAAGAAATATAGCTATTTTATCTTCTTACAAATACTTAAATGCAATTTTGACTTGCTTATAGCTTCCCTTTATTAAGCAAGATATATTACCTTATTAGCTTGCATATTGCTATATATTAGCTATTTCTTTATTTTTGCATATATTACTAAGTAATTAAAGTACTTTAAGCATTAAATTATATTATATAAAGCTTTTATACCTTTTAGCTAAATGCTTTTAGCAAAAGACTTATTATTATTTATATTTTTAAAATAGCTAATTATAAAAATATGCCAAATATTATATAAGATTTTTATATTAGTTATATTATCAAATCCAACTAAAATTAAGCTAATTAAAAGTGAAATTCGAGGTTATAAGAGCTTTATTTTGCTAAAAAAGGAGTAAGTAATAAAAACTCCTAAATAATAAATATATATATTATATATCTTTAGCATAATACCTATTATTGAATCTTCTTTATTCTTTATAAATTCATTAAAGGCTTTCCTTTTATTACTTTAAATAGACAAATTAATATATCTCTGATTTTGGAAAGTATATATTATAAAAGCATTAAAAGGACTTAAGTCTTTAAAGATTAAATACCCGATTTCTTGCTTATTACTAGCTAAAAGGGTTTTAGCATAAAAAAAAGTAATAGTCTTAAATCTTCTAATATCCCTTTTATAAATTTGCAACACTATAAAGTCTTTATTATAATATTAGATAAGTTAAGGGTATATAACTAAAAAGACTAAGTTATTAGGCAATATTTAATAAAATTAAAGCTAAATTAAAGGATTTGCTTAAAGTAGCTATATAATAAAAGAGAAATAATTATTTAATATAATACTATTTAGCCTCTTAGCATTATAACAAATATAAAAATGCAATATTTTAATTTTATTAATTAATAAGTTTAAAATTTTACCCTTTTTACTTATATAAAGTACTATTTTAATACCTTTACACCTTTAACAAGCAAATCGACTAGTAAGGTTAATGTAAGGCTTATTATCTGTCTTTAGGCCGAAATCGATTTTTAATAAGGTATTATTTGATATAATTTGCAATTATAAGCATATTTAAGAAAAGCTTTTATATGTTTATATAAACTTAAGCAAGTCAAAAACTAGTCTTATCTTTAATAACACTATAAACTTGTAATATCCTTTCTAGTATACTATTTATATCTTTAATAAATTGTATAAAAAGAAAGTATATAAGCTCCTTAAAATGCTTTAAGCAAAGGATCTTATATAATTTAAGTCTATAATACTATTTTAATGCAATAGCCTTTAAAGCAAAAAGCTAGCTATTAAAGTCCAAGTTTAATTATAAAGCTATATCTTCTTTTTATAAATTACTTATTATATAAAAATATTCCTTAATCTCAACTAATTTATAGAAAATAAGTTTCTTTCCCTTAAATATAGCTTTCTTTTTGCTAAGACCCTTTATTTTAAGTCTTTTATTAAAAGGTAAAAGCTATTCTTTATTATTAAAACTAAAATTAAAGTAAACACTATATTTAAAAGCAGCTTTTTTAGCTCCTTTTATAGCCGAAGCTTCAATTTATATACTAATAAAAGTGCTAGCTGCTAAAGAGTTTATATTGCTAGCTTTTATATCATTTGCTAACTTTAATACTAAGGTTATAACTATTTTAAAGTCCAAAAAATTAATAGCAATATTAGTTCTTTTATATAAAAACTAATCAAAATTAACTTTACCCTCTTTTATACCAAGTCTAATAGCTAAGTTTTAAATAGCTTTATATATTGCCTCTTTTTATTCTTGTTTAGCAATTTGCTCTTAATTAACAAGTTATTTAGCAAGTCTTTTTATAGCAAGTGCAAATATAAGTGTTTTTAGTGCATTAACCACAACTACTTTCTAGTTTATAAGCTTATTCATAAAAGCAAGAAATAGTTTATTAGCGTAAATTCCCTTAATCAAGACTCCAAATTCTCTAAAAGTAAAGCTTAGCTAGCTAAGCTTAATAGCTTATAATTTATTAATTTTTAGCTATTAATTATTTGCTAAGCTCTTTAAATAGTTTAAGATAGCTTTAATATTACTAGTAATAAGTGCTAATTAAGCATAAATTAAAGCTTTATAAGCATGCTTTAAAGTTATTATATTAAGTAATTTAATAGCTTTATATAGCTTAATTTCAATTTAAATAGCATATTTAAGTTGCTATATACATTTTTATTACATTAAAGATATTTTTATTAAATGAATTTACTAAAAGCTTACACTTAAAAAAAGTTCTTCTAATTTATAATTCTAATAAAGCTAACTAAAGCTTTACAAGAAATAGCTTTAGCTTTCTTTACATTCTTTATAGCTTTAACAAATGCCTTATTTTAAGTGTTATATACTATTAAAGTGTCTTCTTTTAATCTAAAAGCTTCTTTATTTTAAACTATATCTTTTTAGCTTATAATTATATCCTTTACTTTATCTTTGCTTTATAATAATATAAAATTAGATGTTATAATTGTAGTAGCTTTCTCTTTATCTAAGAAGTTTTTAATAATATCTAAGGCTTGCGCTAAACTTATAACTTTAATATTAGCAATTTGCAGCTTTATAAGTTTATAGGGTACAAATGGATAGCATATAACTAAAAGCTCTTTATTCTTAGCTTCCTTAGCAATAGTTTGCTTTGCGCTTAAGATTTAGGCTTTATTTTCTTATATTTTATAAGGAATTTAATATTCTTATAAAGTATAAAATGCATAAATAAGTTATAAAGTTATAAAGTATAAATGTAAAGTTATATAAGTTTTAATAAGAGTAAATGTTTATTACCTTGTAAAATTGACTAGTTTATAATTAAAAGCAAAGTTTTAAATGCAATAAGCTTTTAAATATATAAAATAAAAAGAAAAATGGAAGAAAAGGTCTCTTCTTTAAAGTACAAGTCCTTTGTTGCATAAAAGTAAAGGTAAGTTAATACTATATTAAAAAAAATCTTTTATAATATATTTATTTAAAGAGAAAAAGCAATTATAATACTAAGAAACAAAGGGTTTAAAGCAAATATGCATAGCTTTAAGGACTTAACTAAATCAGGGAACAAATTAAGGGTTTTTAAAGGTAAAAGGAATGCAAAAAGCAAATACAAGTTAGCCTTATCCTCCTTATATTTATTGCTTATCCTAAGCAAGTAAAAGTAAAGTAAATGGGTTTTAGTAAAAGAAATACAAGTATAAATTAAAAGTAAATAAAAATATAAAAAACTATATATATAATATAAGAGACTTTATATATAATAAAGGAAACTTCATATATAATAAAGAAAATTATATATAATAAAAGAAATAAGTGAAAAAGCTTTACTAACTAAATATAAAAGCAAAGAGCAACTAAAGCTAAAATAGGAAAGAAATATTAAGTCCTCCCTTAAAGTAAATTATATAATTACTTCTCCTCTTCTAATAACACTTCCTCTTATAGCTACTATTAGCATTTTAATAGCTTAAGGTATAGCAATATTATTAGAGTCTTATTTTAATTAGTTGCAAAGTTTCTTTACCCTTTCCAATTACTACTTATAGCTTTAAAGTTCCTCTATTTGTACTTTAATAGTTGCAACTATAATTTTATTATTATTATTAGTCCTTCCAATTACAATCAAATAAAAGGTTTTATTTAATGTTTTTGTTACTATCAATTTTCTAGTTTTATTATCTTGCATTTAACACTTTTAATATAGCTTTTAATACTATTTGCAGCTTAAACTAGTTTTCGCTAATTAATTACATTTGTAAACTATAATTATTAAATAAGTCTTAGCTCAAGTAAAGTCTAGTTTTAAATAGCATAATCCTTTTTAGGTTATTTTTGTGTTTTAAAGTATATATAAATCAAAGTTTAAGCATTAGCAGCTGTGTATTTATAGTTAATAATAGCCTTTACTCCTAGTCCTCATTTTTACTTGCTAATTTAGCTTTATTTTAGTTATTATTAAAGCAAATATACTTCCCCTTCTTAAATTTAAAAAGTTCTTAGACTTATATAACAATTTTAGTATCTTTCTCGATTTCTTAAATAGTTTTAGCATAAAACTTTGCAATAGCTTCTTTTTCTAGTTTTGCATTAATCTAAAACTTGATTTCTTTAAAATCAAGCTCTAATACTTTATCCTTATAAGAATACTAGTGCTAACCTCTTTTAACAAACTACTTTAATCGGTTTCTTGCATATATAGCATAAAAGAGTTTTATTTGATCCCCCTAATATATAAGTTCCCTTTAACTAATTTACTTCCCTAACTTTATACAATCTTAATTACTAACATAAAAGCTTAATATTTTTAAACTTTTCTTAATTAATATTCTTAATATTATATACTAAAACAAAATCTTTAGCTTAAATTAGTTTTCTACAAATCTAGTACTTAGCATTAAAGTTAGCTTTACCCTTAGCATATTATCAAGTTTTCTATAACCTAGACTCCTTAATATCTTTATTACGCATCTAAATTTATTATATACAAAGCTATAGCAAAGTCAATTAATTATAAACTTTATCCCATCTAAGAGTTCTTTATATATAGTAACAAGTTTCCACTAAAAGTACTGCTTCCCTGCTATAAATTATATAAAAAGGAGTAAAGCTTATAAACTTATATATAATAATTCTATTTACAAAAAAGCACTCAAAGTAAAAGGTTTACTTATAATTTCTTTTCTCTTATGTTTAAAGCAATTAAAGCTAATGCAATTGATTAATGCTTATACTTTACTATTTTATTAGCTTTAGCATTATATACAAAGATTATAATCCTATAAATCCTTAGCTTCTAAAGCTCTTTAATTACAAAACCTTTAAATTTAATATTGCTATTAACTTTAAGTTTTTTAAATAAATTATATTAGCAAATTACTTTAATCCAAATAAACTTTACAACCTTCTTACTAGTAAAGTTCTTTATAAGTTTAGCTTTTAGCTATTTAAAAAAGTTATCCTTAGCTATTACTAAACAATTATAGCCTTTGAATTTAAGCAGCTTTATAACATTTATACTAATATAATAAAAAAAGGAGTAGCTTTTATAAGAAACAAGGCTTCTTTTATTATTACTTGTGCTTATATTAATATAATTTATAAGAATTACAATACTTGCAAACATTGTTATAAAAACCCTCTTAATAATATCTATTTACTAGCCTTGAAAAAGTGGTTTCCCGGCCCGAATAGCTAGTTTTATTATGCAACTCCTTTATAACCTTTACTCTTTAAGCTAAATTATTCAAAACTAAATGCAAAAAGTACATTTTGCACTTATTTTTTTATAATTACTTGTCGCATATATTATAATTTAGTACTTCTTTCTTTAACTTATAAAACTTGCCCTTAAATATGCTTTTAAGCTTAGCTAATATAGTCAAATACTTTACAATTGCTTAAAATTGCTTTAAATAACTTTTATCAAGTAAATTAATCGATATAAAACCATTAATTGCGTTTTAAAGTGCTAATATAAAATAATATATAATATTATAGTTATTAATTATATAATTTAAAATAGCTTTTCGCTTAAGTGCCTAAAATATAAAGCTATTATAAGAGGGGGAATTCCCCTTCTAAGAGTAGCCTAAAAAATAAAACTTACTTTTAAAGTAAAGCTTTAACCCGCAAGTTCTAGCTAAGCAAGCTTTTAGCCAATTAAAGGACACATTGCATTTAATATTGCAATGCTTTACTATTTTTGCGCTTTTAATAACTAGTTAAATTTTAATTATATTAAGCTTTAATATAATAAATTTATTAATACTTAAATTATCCTCCGAATTATCTTTATAATAAAAGCGCCAAGATAGTCTATTAGCTATAATATGCTTTTTACCTTTTATATAGCATACCTCGAAGTCAAATAGCCCAATTTAAGCAAGCTAGCATATAACCAAAGCTCTAAAAAGGTTAATAGCTGCCCGATTTAGCTAAATGACAAGCATATTTGCATTTGTTTCTAAGATGAAATAAATATTATATAGCTAAAATCGCAATTTCTATAAAGCTTTAAAACCCCTTTTACATTTTCTATTAATAGCATTATAGCCTTATTTAGCCTAATTCCACATTCCAAATTTATATTAAGCAACCCTCTTATATCCCTTATTATTATATTAGCCTAAAACTACTCCTTATCCGAATAAGCTAGCATTAACAGCTAAGATAATAAGTCCTTATGGCTTTATAAGGTTATAATATAGCTTGCAAAGTGATAATGCAATAATAAGTTTTTCTTAAAGAGTTTACATTGCCTTAATTTATTCCTCCCTTTATAAGAAGGACTCTCCTTTCTTAAGTAGTTAATAAATTAGTTTAGCTATTATAATATATACTTTAATCCAAATTTTATAATATATCAAAATTCCTAAAAATGCTTTAGCCTTTATAATATTATTATACTAGTACTAGTCTAAAATCTTACTAACTTTAGTAGTAGTAAAGCTTCTTCCTCCAAAACTATATATAAAACTTATAATACTTATACTATTATAGCAAAATTGTAATTTAAGCTTAATAAAAGCTTTATCTAAGTTTTGCAAATGCTCAAATACAAATTAATAGACCCCAAAAGGCTTTAATTTTCCACTATAGTTGGTATATAGCCCTTTTATTTTAATATTATTAATAAATAGCATAGCTATAGCTAAAAACAAGTCTTTTAAGATTGTTATTATTTGTTACGGTTCTGCGCTAGCACGTGCAGCGCCATTCCCGATCAGGCTAGGTTGGTCAACCTAGGATATTTAAGCATGCAATAGCTTCATGCTTCTTGCTTCCTTCCTTAGCTTTATATAGTCGTAATTGAGACCCTTCTACTTTTGCCTTCGTTTCTAGGCCTTGAAGCTGGCGCTCGTGACATTATTACTTATATAAACTAGGCCACTAAATTAATAGCTCTTTGCAATAAAGTAATTATTTTAAGTAAGCTAAAAAGGGTTATAAAAGCTATTATATTCTTAATTTTAATGTTTGGGGTAAGCCAATTATATCCAAAAAAGAAATTAATCAAAAAAACATATTAGCACCTAGCAAATTCCTTTAAAAACTTGTCTATTAAAAGGGGTATATTAGCATCTTATAAAGTAACAAAATTCATCTTTATTATTATATTAATAAGTTTATAAGTATTAGCTAATTTCTTTGCAACCAAAAATTAAGGGTTTTTATAAAGTTTATTACATTTTTCTAATACTCTTTAGTCTAAGCATTTGATGCGCACAAAGCAGGGTGATGATATAAATCAGTAATCGATAAAGTTGTCTAATTAAGAACTAGAAAAGAAGGGAGGAGTGCTCTTATAATATAGGGTGCAAAGCGCCCCTAATTACGTAAGCTTAGTGCTTTAAGCTGCTATAAGCCCTTATAGTTGTAATATACCCCCTAGCTAATTAAGTAATAACACTAAATAGATAAAGCTTATATTTTATACGCGCACGCGTTCTTAAATATACAATTTGCTAGCTAATAAAATAATCGGATAATCTACACGTTAAAGGCTTTATAGTTGCTTTTACACTAGCGTATACTATAGCTTTATAGCTCTTAATTACTATATCCAAGTCTATTTTTACTTAAAGCAAGCTCCTTTCCTAGTTTCTAGCTCCCTTTTTGCAATATAAACAATAGCGCGAAGCTTAAAGCCTCTTACTAGTATTTTAAAACCCCGTTTGCGCACCTTTGCTTAAAACGTCGCTTGCAAGATAGTATATTTCTTGCTCGACTTTATTAACGCGAGCTAATAACTTATAAGTAGCTATTATTATTCTTATTACCCTTATTGCTTATATAGCTTGTGCTACTTTTAAGACTCTTGCGCATAGTAAAAGTAAATTACCTTCCTCGAGTAATTCCGCTTTTACTAAAACCCCTTTTAAAGCTTAAACCCCGCGACTTGTAAAGGGCCTTTAATGCGACATTCTTTGCCTTAATTATAATATACTCGAAAACGATTTAAACGCGTCTTTAGCTAATTTAAGGACTAATTAACTTTACGCTCTTTAAACAAAGTAATAGTAGCTATTTCGACTTAATCGGCTAAAGCTTTTATTGCTAAAAATGCGCTTTAAGCTACTATTGCGATACTCTTTTACCCTTTTATATAAGCATAGCTTTATAATTCTTAAATAAGTTATTAATTACAAATAAGATTATAAGTTAATCGTTTTTTAGTCTTATTTATAATTAATTACTTGCTTTAAAGGCTTAATAAGCTTTGCGCATTTGTTTGCGTTATACTTAAAATTGCAAAATCGAACGGCAAGACTAGTAATAATAGTATAAAGCTAATAGCGGCTGCGCTTGTAATTAATATAGCTAAACTAGCAGCTACCGCTTTTGCAATTCTTATTATAGCTACTCCTCTTAAGCTTATTGCTCTTGCAGTTCTTATTATAGCTACTCCTTTTAAGCGTAGCGCTTATAAAGCTACGGGAAGTTGCGCGGCTAGTAGTGCAAGTTAGTTTAATTATATAAAGGGTATTTTAAGCAAGCTAATTAACTTGATAGCAAAGAAGTTTTAATGCTTAAAAGTATTCCCTATTTCTTAGTATAAATAAATAAAAATAAATAAATAAAATAATTCCCCCGAGCTATTTTACATTTTCGATTATCTTATATAAATTTTAGAGGTTTAATAATAATTAAAAGTATTCGAATTTATAATATAGCAAGTTTTTAGTTAATTTATTTGCTAATATTTCCTTTATTAGTAAATATACTACTTAAAATCCACCTTTTACATGCTTTTAGCGTAGCTATATATTTTAAATATTAATATAGCGCAATTTAGTAATAATCCTTTTATTCTCTTTAACTATAAGCTTAATCGTTTATTAATTGTTGTAAAAGATCGTTTATAGCTCTTTTAAGTTAAGCTTAATATCCTTAAAGAAATGCTAAAGAGCTAGGGTTTTTTTTAGCTATATACTTAATAGTAAGCAGCTTAGCCTTTATTATAAAGGTAATAACTATTAACTAATAAGCTACCTTTTATATAATTAGCCTTTTAAAAAGAGATATAATATACCTTTACAAGGATTATCAAGTATTTATGTTGTCGGTGTAAGATACGTTAAATGAAATTATTAAGTTAGTGTTATAATATTCTTTAAAGTATTATATTTTTAAGAATTGCATTTTATATAAGTACTTAATTATCTAATTAACTATTATATAATGCGTAAGCTTAAAGTTTATTAAAAACTAAAAAAGCAATAAAGCAATATATACCACATTTAGCCTAATTATAATTGCAATATAAAGCATTAAATTAACCTTCTCCTAATACTCCTTAACTTGCTTAAAAGGAGCTTATTTAGCGTATTTCTTAAACTTTAAGATTAAGAGAGGAGTGCTTATGCACTTTCCGTTAATTAAGTGGAATTTCTTTGCAATCTTTTTAATATATATATTATATATAAGCTAAAGCTTTTGTATAAGTCGATTTTTAATTATACAAACTCCTAAAAATTACTTTACCTCTTTTATTAAGTAAAGAGGGTAAGCTGCGTTAATTTTTGCAATAATCTTATTTGCTAATACTTTGTTGCTCTTATAAAATATCACTTGCATATTATTAATATAATATAAAACAAATACTTTATGCTTTAAGTTTATATATATATATATATAGCTCTTCCTTATATAGCTTAAGCCTTATCTTAGTTAAAGTACTTGCAAATTCGTTATATTAAAGTGCCGGGGAGTCCTTTAGCTTATATAAAGCTTAATCGATTTTAGCGTATATATTAAGGATTTTAAATTTGTTAAGGAGTTAATATGCTACTAAAGAGCTTTTAACTAGTCTCTTCGCGTTTGCAAAAGCATTAATTATATTAAATTGCTTAATCTTTAAATTAAAGTAAGCTATAATAGCTATAAATATTCTAAAAAAGCGCGTTACAAGTATAACCGCATAAGTCGATAAGATAAAGTTCTCCTCTTACAAATTACCTTATATAATAATCCTTAATTAATACTTAATTAAGTAGCTATTTAAGTTATATTTATATTTAAATACTTTTTTAAAAGGATTAAGTAAGCTATTATTTTATTGCACGAGATTATCCTTTAACAATCTTTAAATTTAAGGTTTTTAAGCTCGAATATTATATCTTGCTTAAAGAAAGCCCCGAATAAGTGCTTTTTTAAATAGTTTTAAGACTTTAATTCTTTTAAAAGATTGTTTTAATAAATATAAGGGGTATTGCCCTTAAAAGCATCCTTGTCCTTTAAGCTTTAATTTTATAAAATCGATATTATAATTATTATATATATTATCTTATACTTTTCCTTGTTTTTGTTACTTAATTTACTTAGCTAATTAAGCTATAATATACTTAAAAGGGACTTAAGGTAATTGGTATTATCCGATCTTGCTATTATAATAAGCAATGTATATAAGGTTATATATACTTAGCTATTACTAAGCTTTACTTTATTAGGGGCATAATTGTCTTTATTAAGTCTTTATCCTTAAATTCTTTTACTTAATTATAACTTATCTTATACTTTATGCTTATATTTGCGTTTTAGTTTTGCAAATAGCTTATTAATGCTTTGTTGCAAGCCCTTTAAATCGCTTTATATTAGATTTTAAGCTTAATTTAATAATAAAGTCTTTCCTTTTCTTTCTTTAATTAAGTATACTTCCTTAACAAGTTTTAAAAGCTTATTAGCCTCTTTATCAATCAAATTAAGTACTAGTATTAGCTTAGCCGAAACCCCTTTACTCCTTTATGTAAAACCTAGTATGCTTTTAAGCTTTAAAGTAAGATCCGGGGATATAAGTCTAGTCTTTATTATAAGTTTTGCAAGTTTTATAAAAGTAAAGATTTTTACCCCCGAGTTTTAGCTACTCGGGGCCTCACTCGAGAGCTCCTTTATACCCCTTATAATAGGCGGGCTTAAAGTTTACTCGGGTAAAGCCTCCTTATATAGTTTATTATTTTTAAAAATCGATTTAGCGTCTTAAATCTCCTCTTCTTCGATTAATTTAATTACTTGCTTAGTAATTTCAAGTAATTAGCTTATTACTTGTTTAAACTCCTTTAAGTAAAGGGTATCTTTATTAAATGTTACATTTCGTGTAATAATTACTTTCCTAAGCGCAAAAACTTAAATTTTATATATATTAAATGCTATATAGCTAATTATATATCTAATATACTTATAAGGATTAACTTTAAAAGCTCTCTTCTATTTCTTAGCTTTGCGTTCTTTAATTAGTAAATATACTCGAGCTTTATATATATAAATCTTATTTTAGTTAAGTCGGAGATTAATTGTTAAGCGTGTAATAAGCGCAAAATTATATTACTTAAAATAATTTCGGAATTAAGCGTCGAGAACCTTATTAGGTAAGCGCATGTTATATGCATGCGAGGGGCTCTTATTATATAAGAATATAGTAGCGAGGGTTGTTTTTAGCTAGAGGTCCTTTAAGAGACTTGCTTTTACGCGCATTTTAATCAACTTAGTTATAGCTTCTTATCTTGCGCGTTTAGCACTTTTATTAGGCTTATAAGTATAAGTAAAGGCTAGCTCGATTTTAATGCTTACCTCTTTAGCTTAAAGCTTATACTTTATATATCCTTTAATCGCAATAACGGAAGTGTTATTATCGTGCTATATTTTATAAATTATAAGGTTAAATTGCTTCTTTACTTAATAATCGAAATCTTTAATTATATTAAATATTAAAACTAAAGACTTGTTTATAAGAATAAAGCCGAAGAGCTTTTTACTATACTTGTCCTTAATTATTAAGAGCTATTAAGCTTTATTATAGCCTTCCGGGAAGTTAAAAAGATTTTACAAAATTTTAAAGAATAGCTTTAAGGACCTCCTTTTAAAAGATTGCTTTAAAATAACTTGCATTGCGTGAGTTGTCGAGTAATATATGTACTTAGCTCTTATAATGCCCTTAATAATCACGTTTCTTGAGCTTTTAACAAGTGCTTTGCTTATATATGCTATACTTCTTTTAAATCGCTTTTTAGTTTAAAGTAATCTTGCAAATGCTAAAACTATGCCTTTACACTTTATTTAATTGTTAGAAATATTAGGATTCTTATTATACTTGTTAGAATTTCGGGAAGAACTTTAAAATAAGTAAAAAGTAGCTTAAATTTAAGAAATATTAAGTTATATATGCGCTTTAATTGCTTAAGTATAACGCTCTTCTCCTTAGTTTTATACTAAAGCAAGTAGTTTAAGCTATAATATTAGACTCTTACTTTGTTTAATTAAGCTTTAAAAACTATATTAATATAAAATCCTTTAATAATTATAATATCTAATAAGGTTAAATCTTCCGAGTTCGGGCTAGCTACGCTATTTAAAGCCTTCTTAATTACCCTTTTATTATATCCTAAGATCGGGAAGCTAAAGGAACCGGCTTTAACGCACTTGTTATAAGCTGCCTTAGTAAAAGACCCTAGCTCGAGCAATTCCTTACCATTTATTAAGTGTATAGCACTGCAATTGTTAAGTAGCGTGCTCGTAAAAAGTAAATATCTCGAAAAATCGAGCGTAATATATATCCCTTGCCCCGGGGTCGGAGTTATTAGGAGTAAGTTTATAAGAGCGGCATTAATGCTTCTTAGAAATTTCGATTCCGCTAATCCTTAGTCCTTTTTAAAACTATTGCTAATGGCTTTAAACACTTGATCCTTTATCGAGCTAAGGACTATATTTATAATAATCTTAATCTTATGTTTTTTCTTAAGCTAAGCTTTTAACCTCTTTTAGCAATTGTGTCGAATGTTTTTTTTAATTGTCTTACATTTTTTAGCGTTAAGTTTATCTCTAATCTCCTTTTCGGATAATCTAATAATTGCAATCTTAAGAGTAGCGTAGTCTTTAAGTTTTTAGTTATACTTATCTTTAATAATAGTAATATATAAGCACTTAAAACTAGTAATAGCGGTTTTAGGGTTTTATTTTATTTGGGAGTCCGATTGGCCGCTAAGGGTAGCGAAGATCCTTGGGGCTTTAGTGCTTTTTAGGGTCAAATCTTTTAAAGCAATAGCCGAGAAGACGATTTTATACTCTTCGAGCATGAGATACTCCTTGCGTAGCTTGTCTTATTTAATAAGATTTGCTAGCTCGCCGAGCGCTTAAGCAAGGGCTATCCTTTTTAAAATTATAATTAAAAGTCCTTTGCTGCAAGCGTTCTTTTAATATCGACTAGCTTAAGCGCTTTAGCCTTCTTATAAATCTGTTACTAATTAGCTTACTAGCGCGCTAAGCTAATATTACCTTACTTAGCTTGCTTAAGGATAGCTTAATATTCTTGTCTTATTATAATAAAAGTGCTTATATTAGTTAGCGCAAATTGCCTCTTTAAAGTTTAAATAGTTAATTGCAAAGAGCGCTCCCTATTTCCGATAAGCTTTATTATAGTAGTTAAGAGGATTGAGGCATTAACAATTCCGGTAACTTAGCTTTAAAAGTAATAATATCGGTTTAAGTTTCTAGTTTATATGCTATAAGCAACTAAGTACTCCTTAAGAAGAGCGGCATATTATTCTTTAATATCCTCGAAAGTCGAGGGAGCAAGGGAAGCAAGTTATTTGCCTTTTTAAGTGTTTTCGCTTTACTAATTAACTACTAAAATATAATCTTATTATAGTTGCTTATCTCTTTGTTTTATTAGTTATTTAAGCGTTAAAGGGACGTTTAGAGGCTTAATACTAATATAAGAAGCATCTAGTTTATCGGGGTCGACAAGGTGCTAAATGCCTCGGAAGTTTGCTTAAAATTAGAGTTATATAAACTATATAAGCTATAATTGTCGGTCCCTTAAAACGATTGCATACGCGACGCGTTACTTAAGTTATTCGGATGCTATAATCGAGATCTTAGTCGAAGCTGCGAAGTAATCGGTAAAGTGTATAATTTAAAGAAGTAGAAAGTGGGCAATCACTTACCCTATTATACAAATAGGCGGAAGCTTTAAGTGCTTACCGGGCTTATAACTAATGCGCACAAAGCAGGGTGATAATATAAATTAGTAATTGATAAAGTTGTCTAATTAAGAACTAGAAAAGAAGGGAGGAGTGCTCCTATAATATAGGGTGCAGAGCGCCCCCGATTACGTGAGCTTAGTGCCTTAGGCTGCTGTGAGCCCCTATAGTTGTGACAGCATTCTAATAGCATTTTTACTACTACTAGCACTAAAGCCTTAAAGCAAAGGAAGTTCTTTTCTTGCTAAGCTTTATATAGTATTATTTTAATTAAAATAAAGGGATTAAAATTCTTATAAATCTTTTCTACTTCCTTTTAATTAAAAGCAATAATATCCTTATAATTAATTATTAATTCTTCGAATATAACCCTTTCCTTCTTTTAAAGCTAGTTTTTAATATTTAGTTTTACTAGTTATTTTAATATAAGGCAAAAGCCTTTTAATATTATAATGAAGCATAAAAGCAAGTAATTTTAATATTTGCCCACTTGCTCTTATAAGATATCTTATACTTTAAATTGCTTATACTAATTAAGTTATCTTTTAAGTCTTTTTCTTATTTTATTATTCCTATTAATAAGCTATGCCTTCTTAGCTTTTAGTTTATAAATATTATTTGCTAAAAGCATAAAGGGCGCACTTATAAGGTCTTATAATATAATTGCCATTTTCTCTAATTTTACTTATTTTAGTATATTAATATATAAGATTTTCCTACTTTTATCCTTATCTTTTAAGTATAGTAATACCTCCTTTAATTTATTAAAAAATTGTAAAAACCTTCAAAACTCTAATCATTTATTCTTAGTTTTAAAGATAAAACTAGCTAATATTAAATAATATAATTTTACTTTAGCATTTAAAGTATTAATATTTAAAATATTTGTTACTTATTTTTGTGTTATATCTAGGAAATGCTTTATAAAAGCTAAAATAAAGGCGCTTTTTATAGCTCTTATATCCAAAAAGTTAATAACCCTAGTCTTAAAATTATAAAACTCTTTTAAAAACCCTAAAATAACCTTTACTCTCTTAATACTCTCTTTAGCTAAAGCATTAAGCTTTAGTTTTCCTCCTCCTCTTTTTCCTTATTACTTGAGCTTACTTCCTCGATTTTAAGCTAAAGGTCTTGCTAAAACTAGACCCTCTTAAAGATATTCTTTAGTAGCAAAACAATTATAACTACACAAGTATTCTTTAAGTCTTTTAAATTAATAAATATATTATTTTATAAACTATTATCTTTATAATTTATAGCTATTTGTATCTTGCTAATAAATAGCATTTTTAGCAAAGTCTTAAAAGAGTTATCAATTAAAAAGAATATATCCTTGCAATTAACTCCCTTTATAATATTAATTCTAATCTTAGCTATATGCGCAAAACCGAATTAGTTACTTGTAACTATAAATAATATAACTTAATTTCTTAGCTATTTTTATAAGTAAAATGTTGCATTTAGCCTTAATATTTAGTATATTATAACATTTAGTCTTACTATTAAGGCTATATAATAAAAATTAAAGTCTAAAAAATATAATAATACTCTTTTTAAAGATAAGAGTCTTAAAGTTAAAGCTAGCTATATTTACTTAAAGCATATAACTAGTCACTTAAGCTAGCTAAGTTATATTTTGTATTATATATTCTAGTCTATTAGCTATAGCAATTATTTTAGTTGTTTTCTTAATTTCTTTAGCTATATATATAGCTATTGCATTTCTTATCCTTAAAATTGTCATATAAGCTTAGTTATCTCTTAGCTATTAGTGCTAAATTATAGCTACAAAATTACAAATCTTAAAGGCATTAATAATTATTTTTACCCCTTTTTCTATATGCAAAAGTAAAATAGTTACTTTCTTTTCTTACAAAATATACTTGTCTTATAAAGTATTAACTAGTTTTAATTCTTTATTAAAAGCTAAGTTAAAGTTTATATTTTATAAGGGTTTAATATCCCTTTTAACTCCTAATATAGCAAATTTCTAGCTTTTTGCTTGCAAAAGCCTTTCTTTTACTTAAGCTTATTACTTTATAATATCTTAAGCAATTTGTAGTCCTTTTCTTTTTACTTTTAAAGATCTAGTAGCATTAACAAATAATATAATATATATTATATCTTCATATATATTATTAATAAAGATATTATCTTTATTTATAACATTTACACAATTGCCCCTAAAAACAAGAATATTATTAATATCTCGACACAAAATCTCTTTGCTTTTATACAAATTGCCAAGTATAAGAGGAGCTTAAGACTTGTTTCTTTTATAATTATTAAGCATTTACAAGTTGCATTAATATATTATAATTATACTTTCCGCTTTAAAGCTAAGTCTTAATCTAGTTAAACTAACGCTAATTATTTTATAAAATAAGAGGCATAAAGGGCTAGTTAAAGTCCTATTTTCCTTTGTACTAGTTATAGCTATTTTTATAAATGCACTTAAAGTTAACTAGCTCCTATATTAATAAATAATTATTTAAGTGTATATAATTGCAAGTAAAGTTTATAACATTGTTTTAATCCCTTTTAAAATACTTTAAATAGTTCTTATTAAATAAATAAAATGCAGCATTAACTTGGGCTATATTCTATTAAGAATCCGGGTATAAGCAATTACTATTAGTTAATATAAATGCTCCCTTTCCTCTTTTATTATAGTAACTACTTTAACCTTAATTGCGTCTACTAAAACCCCCTTTGCCCTTATAATAACCTCTAAATACTTAAGTATCTCCCGAGTTATTAATTGTAAAGAGCATAAACTAAATCTTATTAGTAATAATAGCAGTTAAAGTATTAATAGCTTTTTACAAATCCTTTTAAGTAACAAATAAAATTAATAATTTTTGTAGTTCCTTTGTTAATTAATAGATTTCACTAGCAAGTTTCTTAGACTTTATTATCCTAAAAACAAGGACCTTTAACACTTTATTAGCTTTAATAAGTTCCTTTGCTAATATAAGCACAATTAAAGGTAAAAGAAGGGTATATTTATTATTTATTACAAGTATTACAAGTATTATATCTTATATAATTGTATTAAAGTATTTTTAATATAGCTAAGAGTATTTTAAGTTATTATCTTTATTATACTTGCATCTCTTCTCTTTATATTTATATACAAATATAACAATTTTGTGCATTTTGCTATAATTATAAGTTAATATATTTATAAGCTTATAATTAAAGTCTTTAAAGATCTAGTCCTTAACTTAAGAAAGAAGACCCTTTATAAACTCTTAGCACTAGTAATTGCTATCTAATTCCTTTCTCTTTACTAGTTTAATTAATACTTTATAAAACAAGTTAATAAAGGTTTTAGTAGTAATATGCCCTCCTTAAAACTAAGCAATAATTCAATTTAAGAAATTATAACTAATCTTAAAAGTCTTTTAGTTATACTCTTTACACTCCTTTATTAAAGCTATACAAAACTTAGCTTTATTATACTTGTTAAAGCTATTAGTATAGTATTTCGGTATAGCTTTAACCTAGTCCTTATATAATAATAAGATATATTTGATAATATACTCTCTTTTTATAGTTGCAAATACTTAATAGTCTTTATATATGTTAATATATTACTCTAAAAAAGTAAAGATATTATTATCCTTAAATTATAAGGCTCCTTATACTTTAAGTAAAGAAAGGTGTAATTTAAGAACTAATATATACTTGTTATCCTCTATTATATTTGTGTTTAGTATTAGAATTGTAAGTTTGTTTTCTAAAAAGGTAAATTAAAGCGTGGGTCGCTATACTAATAAATTGTAAAGGAAACTAGCAATTGCTATACTTAATTTTAAAGTTAACTAGGTGCTTTTTGTTAAAATAAGTAATAAACGTTTCGATAAGTCCTTTAAAGCTCGTTTTCTGCTATCTCGATTGCTTATGCTATTTTATTCTTATTTTTTTACTTTTAATTATACTTATAGCTTCTTTTTTCTTTTTTCTCTCTTAATTGCTATATCCCTTTAAAGGATTATAACCCCTTTTACAATGTTATCCTTTTATTTATATTATAGCTTTATAGCTATTTTGTGTTTATATATTCTTAATTTTTTATATTTCTAATTTCTACTAATCTTATATTTATACTTTACTTGTTTTTAGCTTTTCTTATATATCTTATACACTTTTATACAGCTTTTATTGCACAAGCACTCCTAGCTAGTATTCTTATAGTCTAGACTTTAAACTAAAGTTAATGGCTTTCTTTCTATTAATAATAAAACAATTAAAAATAAAATGTAAATTAATAATATAAGCTTATTTAAAAGTGCTAAAACTCTTCTTTAATATAGCTTTGTCTTATAATTCCTCTATTTTATTCTAGCTACCTCCTCTTATTGCATTTTAATCCCTCTTAAGCCAAGCTTAGCTAAAGCTATTCTTAATTAAGCTAATAAGCCGCCTTATAGCTATTTTAGCTTTATATTAGCAAGAATTATTTTGAAATTAGACTATATAAGCAAACTAACTAGCTAAAATAAACTAACTCAAATATTAATAGTAAAAACAAGCTAACTAGCCACTTAATAAAACAAGGACACTTTAATACACAACTCACTTTATAGACCTTTAAGCTTTGCTTTACAAGAACCTTAAATTATACAATTAATAAAAGCTTCCTTTAATTGCATTTATATTAGGAAAAAAAACTTGCTAACAATTTTTCGCTTAGGCGCATGTGCTATTGGCACTTGCTTAGTGCTATTAGTAGCTGCTTGGCAGTTAATTAGCAAGTGGGGCAATTAATTAATTTTTTGTTTAGTTATATAGCCTTATATAGTGCTATTAGTAGCCGCTTAGCAATTAATTGGCAAGTGGGGCAATTAATTAGCAATTAAGGACTAGTTTTAGAGGGCAGTTTTAAAGGGCAGTTTTAAAAGGCAGTTTTGAGGGCACTTTTGGAAGACAGTTTAGGAGGACAGTTTAGGAGGCCAGTTTTGGAGGCCAGTTTTGGAGGACAGTTTAGAATAAGCCCGAGAATTGGGTTATATAGCATATAATACAAAAACGGGCCGGCAATTGTATTATCCTTTTTTTTTAAAGGTCAATTTGAGGGTAAAGCAGTTAGTTATATAATTAATGCAATTAATCGATGATTTTCAAGAGCTTTAAAAATAGAGTTTTATCCTTAGCGCCGTCTGTGCGCAACTAGCCATTTTAACACTCTTATAGCTAGCAAGCATAAAGTATATTATAGGGGGGCGGACCTTAGCTAGAAGAAACCTTACAAGAACGATACTAGGAAACCAAGCAATGGAATAACAAGTAGAACGCATATGTAGAACTAAAGCAACAATAAAAGAAAGAACTAAAGCATGCACGCGTAAACCAAGAAACAGAAACGGAACAGTAAGACTAGCAACAACTATATACGATTATTAGGTGCAAAAGTAAGTATAAGTTAAGTATGAAGTGAAGTGTGCGCAACTACAGAAAACAGCAGTTATACCCCCCATTCCAGTCACGTGTAGCACTAACTGAGAACCTCTGAAAACCCTCTAAAATCGACAGAAATCAACAATCTCCTTGGCACCCCGCCACAATATCCTCAAAATTCTTAAGCTTTACTCCCACAGCAATCACTCCTATAGCAGTCACCCCTATAGCAGTTAATTAATTAATCTAGCACTCAATTAATTAATCAATCAATTAATTAATCATGTTTTACTAGACGAAGGGATAAGCGGCACGAGTAGAAAGTGGCGCTTTTATTTATATTATAGTAGCTGCTTACCCTTACTAGCGAAATTAAAGCTTAGCCGCTTATATGCCCTTTTAAGGGGCCCTAGAAGTGCGCACAAGCAGCGTTATAATAGCTGCTTACCCTTCTTTACTAGCAAAATTAAAGTTTTTCTATAATTTCCTCCTTTCTTCCTTTCCTCTTTTCTTTCTCTTTATTTAACTTCTCTTTATTTAATTTTTCTTTATCTAACTTTGTTTAACTTTTCTTTATTTAACATCTTTTTATCTAACATCTTAAGGAGTTTTAGCAAGGCATTTTAGAAGGTAGCTTAGGTTTCGGGACCACTTTTATAGGGCATTTTAAAGGGCAGCTTGGGTTTCGGGGCCACTTTTGTAGGGTGTTTTGGTAGTAAGTTTTAGCAGGGCATTTTAGAGGGCAGCTTAGGTTTCGGGGTCACTTTTATAAGGCGTTTTAGCAGGGAGTTTTAGCAAGGCATTTTAGTAAGGTAGCTTAGGTTTCGGGGCCACTTTTATAAGGCGTTTTAGCAGGGAGTTTTAGCAAGGCATTTTAGTAAAGTAGATTATATAGAGTTATTTTATAATATTAAGACAGTTTTCTAAATCATTTTTATATAAGCTTTTATAAAAGATATAACTAAATTAGAACTTGTAATAATTAGTATTAGCAAGATAGTTACTATTTGTGCATATAGCTCGATTAGTGCTAATAGCAGTTAATTGGCACTTAATATCGAAAATTTAATACTAAATTTTTAGATATGCAAAAATAGTGTAGTTGGCATGTCTTTGGCACTATTAGCACATTGTTAGCACTATTAGCAGGTCGTTAGCACGTTTTTTTCCTGCTATAATCTCCTTACATTTCTTACTAAAAACATATAAGGGAGCAAACCTTAGCTAAAAGAAAAGGCTTTACAAAAACGTCTCTTAGATACTAACAAGCAAGCAACAAGTAAAGGCATATATAAGTATAAAGCAATAACAAAAGAAAAGACTAAAGCATACAAGAACTAATTCTAATTATAAAGCAAAAGCAAAACGCATAAACAAGCAACAAATAAACAATTATTTAGTGATGTGTGTGCATATATATAGATAATTAAGAGTGATGCATGTCTAGCTACAAAAACCCAGCAATTATACCTCCATTCCAGTCACGTGTAACACTAGTAGAGAACCTCTAAAAACCTCCAAAAATCGACAAAATTCAGCAGTCTCCTTGGCGCCTTGCCACACTACTTGTTAGCTTAATTTAAATAAAATAAATCCCTCTCTTATTTTCTTTTCTTGCTTATCTTCCTTAATAAAAATAGCATCTTTACCTTCTTTTTTAATCTCCTCTTCTTTACTATCTAATATATAACTAATAAAGGGAGTCTTTTATTAGCACAAATCTTAAGCAAAATAGCTAGTGTTACGATTTGCTCTGTTTGCACTGTTTGTACTGTTTGCAGTGAATCACATGACCACTAAGCGAGCGCTATATAAAGCCTTCGACTTTTTGCACAACTCGACTTCTACTCCTTAGCTTAGAATTCTCGCAATAGATGCACCTTAAACCTTTGCCCTTTGGGCCCTAAGGCTGTGTTCGTGACAGCTAGCTTTTGCTATTTTGGTAGGTCCCTTCTAAACTATGCTTTAAAGGGGGTTATACCCTTAAGGAGGGTCTTTAAGCGAGTAGTATTAATAACCTAGGCTATAATTAGAAGCAATTGCACCCATTCTTTGATGCTAGTATCTTTTTGTCCTGCGCGTAGTGTGGCGGGGCGCCAAAGAGACTGCTGAATTTTGTCGATTTTGGAGGTTTTCAGCTAGTGCTACATGTGATTGCAATGGAGGTATATATAGTCAGGGCCAACTGATATTAAGCGAAAACGCGTAAAAGC
>Ga0302221_10000658_pt1 | contig 24449 bp, 47 predicted proteins | sample II_Palsa_E2_1_FD_193517 | JGI IMG/M metagenome (GOLD analysis project Ga0302221, IMG submission 193517) | Peat permafrost microbial communities from Stordalen Mire near Abisko, Sweden - II_Palsa_E2_1 | ecosystem: Environmental > Terrestrial > Soil > Palsa > Peat permafrost | place: Sweden... | reverse complement strand
TCATATGTCTTATTTAAAAAATGTTCCCTTAGAAGATATAAAAGAATTTATGGAAGAATTTGACGCTACTGAAAAACAGATTAGATTAAAAGGCGAAGAACTCACAGATTGGTGTCTGGCTAATGGTAGGCGAAAAAAAGACTATAAAGCAACTCTTAGAAATGCTCTCAGAAAAGATTATCCCAAAAAAGATTTAACTCAAAATTTTAATAATGGCGGTTTTATTGATTATGATGAAGCAAAGCATAAAGGACTAATATGAAATTATCCGAAGTTATTTCATTAATTGAGGTAAATAAAAAAGAGATAGAAGTCATGCCTACTTCATTTTCCAGGCTTGATGAATTTTTGGACGGGGGGTTTATGAGAAAAGAATTAATTATGCTTGGGGGCTCAACGGGTATAGGAAAATCTTTCCTTGCAGGCACATGGCAATTTAACATAGCAAAACAGGGATTTAAAACGTCCTATTATTCACTTGAAATCTCCAATGAAATGATTGTCTCTCGTTTAATCGGAAGTTTATCAAATATAAAACCCTCACGTATTACGGTGGGTTGGCTTGATAAATTTGAATATGAAGAAAAAATACGCTCACAAGCAAAATTAACTGCCCATGAAGATTGTCTCAATTTTTTTGATAATATTTATGAGCTAGCTTTATTAAAAGAATCGATTACTTCTTCTAAATCTGATTTTGTTATTATTGATTTTATTCAAAACATAGAAATACTACGTATTCCTGATGAATACACAAGACTTACTCAAGCAACCCGCGAATTACAAAAACTTGCAAAAGATCTTGATATCTGCATACTTGCTCTTTCGCAATTATCGAATTTTGTTGCTCGTGAAAAAGCCGAAAAATCTTCAATAACGGAATATCGTGGATCGGGTGCAATAGCTCATGCGGCAGATCTGGGTTTTTTTATTGAAAGAGGAGAACAGACTCAAACAACAGGGGAATTAAAATTATTTCTTAAAAAGAATAGACGTGGCTCAAGCGGTATAACATTTAATCTTGTCTTTAAAAGTCCTGGTGGATTGATTATAGAAGACAATAAGCCTATATGACAAGAAAACAGTTACGCCAATTTAATAAAATTATTTCTATTACTGAAGAATTATTTAAAAAACAGGATGAAGGGATAAGAAATTTTCTTATAGAAGACCTTTTATTTGGAAACAAACTGCAAATTCTAAAATAATTCCAAACGATGTATTAAGGGAAGAAAATGAAATAGAAATATCAGAAATATTTAATGAACTTATGATGGCGATAGAGGATTATAAGTGGGATGATGTAATATTGCCTCTTGACAAATAGAAAGATTTGTTATAACATTATAAAATAATATTCTACGAGATATAAAAATTTAAAAAACATATGAAACTCCCTAAATTTAAGAAATTTATGCGTAAGGTTATGTATTACTCAACTTTGCATATTGAGCCTTCTAAAATCGCATCCTATGACGTCAGAGACGATAATGAGAATCTGTTTAAAACACCAAAAATCAGAATTAGTGAAGGAGGTGAAAATAACATGGCAAAAAGAAATACTAATGCATGGACATATGCGGAAACAGAAATCGTACTTGCATCTGCCCATAAGGGTCTAGATGTTTCTGAAATTAGCAAATTGCTTAATTATTCCAGAAATGAAGGGGGCATAGTTGGTCATCTCAATAATTTTTTTATATGGAATCCAACTGGGTCAAATCCAAGGTGGATAAGTAAAACTGCAAGGAAAAATTTTAAGGAATATGTTTCTAGTAATCCAGATAAAATTCCTACAATAGGTAAGGGTGTAGAAAATAAAGCAGTAGAACCAGTAGATTCTGTCGATAACGCAATAGATGTTTCTACAGCTAAACAAAAGGTGCAAATCAGTTATAAAGCCTTAGAAGACCGTCTTGACGGAATTGGGCCAGATATTCTTATGTTTGCACAAAATAAAGCAGAAGCTGCTGTTGCTGAAGAGCGTACTAAAGTGAATGGATTAGTTAAAGATGCTCTGGCTAAAGCGAAAGGTGCAGAGGAAAAATTACAAGAATCAGAAAAAGAAATCAAGGAATTGAGAAAAGAAGCTGAAGGATTAAAAGCGTATAAAGCGAAGATGAAGAAAAAATTGGAAGACTTTCTTTCTTAGAAGTTTTTTTATCCTGCCTTGTCTCTAGCACTTTTGAGATAAGGTAGAACAAGAAAATTTGAAATACTATACATCTAAAACTGTTTATTCTTATGGGTTATTTTTATTTGCCCTCTTGACAAACGCATAATTTTATGTTATAATATCATTTATATGAATTTTAAAAGAGATAAAAAACAATTAAAACAAAAAACTGGAAAATTTTCGATTCCTAAAATCAATTTGAGGAAAAAAGGCATTCCTTTGAAATTTAAATTTCTAGTAGGGTTTTTGACGATAGCATTTCTTTCAGGTGGGATGTTCATTATACTATTTTATATTAGTCAATGGTACGATGTTCATCAGATACTTTTTCAAACACCTATTGTTGTAACCGTTAGAACGCCTATTATAATAGAGAAACGTAAGGCAATAATTGTTTCTAAAATAATTGATCCAGTTGTAGAGAATGTGCATGCTGAAGGAATAGTTCAAGTTCCTAGTTGGAAAATAAGACCAGATGAAGTTAATAAAGAAGAGTGGGAATATATCGTAAAACAGCCCTATGCACGTTTATTAATACACATCTGGCAAAAGGAATCTGACTATGGGAGGGATCAGATAATGGGGTCATTAGATAATTATTGTAGAAGTCATGGAGAGGAAAACCAGTTCGGTTTAGGGGGAATGAGAGATATGACATGCTTTGATACATTTGAAGATAACGTACAGGCTGTTATTAAGACGCTTAATAGCTATGGTAAACTGGACGAGAAAACGATGGGATGTATATATAATTTAGGAATAAGAGAAAATAATTGTCCTTATATGGCAGGATATTAATTATGATAGATAAAAACAAAGGAGAAACTAAAAAATGTAGCGTTTGTGGTAAATGGCTTCATAGTAAGTCTGAAAAATATTCTATAAGAATGTTTGGTAAATGTATTAACTGTAGAAACAAATAATATGAATAAATTAACATTAAAAGAATTCAATAAAATAAAACCAGAGGAGATATTTGCCAGAGGAATTATTGAAAATAGCCCGAAAGGATTGTTCATGACAAATAATGGAGGAATGCTTCGCTGGATAGCTATTAAAGGTTATGGTAATGATTGGGCAATATACGCCCATTGGGATTATCAAACTGAAGAATATATTAAGGAAGAAGGAAATAAGGTTACAGCAAATGAAGATATTCGTAAATTAGTTTCTTGCACAAATGAAGTTTTTGCTTTGTATAGATATTAATATGAACGAAGAACAACTACATTTTTTAGACACTGACAAGAAATGCCCTAATTGCAGAAAGAAAAGAGACATTAAGCCCAAAGGCTTCTATAAATGCTCTAAATGCGGAGTGTACTATTTCACAGAATAAATGATTACTTCAGAACAATATTTAATAAACAAAAAGAGAATTAAAAAAGGAGAGGAGTATCTTGATCAAGGAGATAAATGGCTTGATATTAAATTTACTCATTGGGTAAAAGAATATAATAAGATTTTAGAAGAAAATTTAGAATATGAGAATTTTTATAAAATAGGTCAAGTATCATTATTTGAAGAAAAGTCTAACGGTTAGACTTATTATAATATTCTTACTTGACAATCTGAACCTAATAAGTTATAATAATGTTATATTAAACGATATGAATGAAGATAAAATTAAAGATTACAAAACGGATAATTTAGGTATTGCATCCTACATACAATTAAAAGGAGGAAAGCTTCTTAATATTAAGCTAAATCCAGAACAGCAATTTCGCTATTATTTTATTTTTGAGGATAGTGATAAATGTACTAAGTTGCAATATGATTATCTTAATGATGTAGATAGAATTAGAACACTATTTGATATAAGAGAGGCGTTGGTCAAGCAAGTCAAGTCCTTGCAAAATGAGAGCAATTAAAACTGTCCTATGAAAATTAACAGTTATTATTATGGATATTTATTCAAACAACGTACAACAGAACGTGCCTATCATTAGTGATGCACAGATAGAACCACTCATACAAGTGGAATTTGAAACTGAAAAAAACGATTCTAAAAGTGGATACGCATATAAGAAAAATTTATATACAGCTAATGATGGAGATTTTTTAAGTTATTTTGAAAGGCTGACAAAGCGTAAGCGAGATAAGTTATTAGAAGAATTAGGATTAGAATCGGATTGGACTAATTCTGATAGATTATACAATCGATTATTGATTATGAGTAAATTTAAAAAAGACATAAAGCCGTCAGTTGTTAAAGAAAAAAAAGATAATGTCGTGCCTAAGAAAATGAAAAAGCAAGTTAAGAAGACGACTTTTAATATTCTTGACCCTTTATCTATAAAATTTACTGTTAAGAAGAATTTCTACACAGCCTCAGACGAAGAATTTGTAAAATTTCTTATGATAGCAACAAAAAGTAGTAAAGAAAGAGTATTAAAAGGAGTAGGGGATTTAAATTTGCAAACAAGATTATTTCTGATTGATCGGTTTAAGGTGAGTATTATATCAGCAATGAGAAAAGGAATTACGATTTAAGGGTTGACAAGAAAATTTCATTTTATTATAATGTTAGGATAGAATATTAATTATTGATATTATGGTTGCAAACGCAAAAAAAATTTATAAAGGAAAAGAAGCTCGTGAAAAAGTTAGAAAAGGACTTAATATATTAGCTGATGCTGTAGTAAGCACCCTCGGTCCTACTGCTAGAAATGTTATTGTCGATACTCAAAATCAACCAGATGTCCTTCATGATGGAAAGAGAATTGCGGATTCCATAATTTTAAAAGATCCAGGAGAAAATGCAGGCGCAAAACTAATTAGACAAGCTGCTGAAAAAACTAATACAAAAGCTGGCGATGGGACAACTTCTAGTGTGTTAATTGCACAGGTAATCAGTAATAAAGGATTAGATTTAATAGATGCTGATGGGTCAAAAGTAAATGGAGTAAAAATGAAAGAGGGCTTCCAAAAAGGACTGGATATTTTACTTGAAGAAATTGAAAAAATTAAAACAGATGTTAAAGAAGGAGACATTGAGAAAATTGCTACTATTTCTAGTCAGGATGAGAGAATAGGATCTCTTGTTTCAGAAATTTTAAAGAAAGTTGGAAAAGATGGCGTTGTTTCAGTTCAGGAAGGGAAATCAACCACAATGTCCACAGAATATGTTGAGGGAATGGAAATTCCATCAGGATACATTTCTGCTTATTTTGTAACCAACACAGATAAAGGAGAGGTAGAGTTAAACGATGTAGTTGTTTTACTTACAGATCGTAAATTTGGTACTTATCAAGAGATAGTTCCTGCATTAGAAGCTTACATGAAAGTTCCCCGAAAAGGATCGTTACTTATTATTTGTCCTGATGTTTCAGGAGAAGCTCTTGCAGCTCTTGTTGTTAATAAAATGAAAGGCAGTCTTCCTAGTCTTGCTGTTAAGGTTCCTGGGATAAATAGTAGAGAGGTATTGGAAGATTTATCAGCTTTAACAGGTGCTACTATAATGTCAGAAGATGCAGGGAAAAAAATAGAAAATATTACTATAGAAGATTTTGGTTTTTGTGCTAAAGTATGGGCTGATAAATCAACTTGTAAAATAATCGATGGAAAAGGTAAGGAAGAAGCTATTAAAGTAAGGGTTGAAAAAATTAGAACCGATATTGAAAAAGCAACTGATGAACATGAAAAAGAAGAGTTGCATAAACGTTTAGCAAAATTGGTTGCAGGCGTAGGAGTTATAAATGTAGGGGCAACTACTGAGGCTGAATATTCAGATATACGTGAAAAGGTCATTGACTGTGTGGCAGCCGTAAGAGCGGCAATGGAAAGCGGTGTAGTTCAAGGAGGGGGCATAACATTACTGAGAATTAGAGAGAAATTAATTCCTTTATTGGAAAAATTGGAGGGAGATCAAAAAATAGCCGTTCAAATTTTTTATGATTCTCTTGAGTGCCCTTTCTTAAAAATTGTTGAGAACTCTGGAGAAAATCCAGTAGAAATGCTTAAGGCTGTTAGGACATCAAAAGAAAAAAATTATGGATACAATGCACTTACTGGGAAGCTAGGGGATATAAGTGAGGTTTTGGATCCAACCCTTGTTTTAACAGAGACATTAATTAATGCAGTATCAATTGCAAAAATGGTAATTACATGCGACATATTAGTGGTAGATGACGATGAGGAAAAGGAGAAAAAATAATATGAGCAAATTTGACCACGAATACATTGTCCATACGGTAAAAGACAATAATAAAAATACTAAAGTAGATTTACAAACATTATCTGAGTATCTTAATGCTGGCTTTGAAATTATGACAACTTTTAGTGATGGAAAAAATGATAGTTATTTTCTTCTCTACAGACACCAACATAAGGAAGAGTCAAAAGGCGAGGAAAATTAATTATGCATGAAGAGTTTATAACTTATACCATAGAAGACAATTGCGAGAAAACAGGTGAGCAAGTCCGAGAATTTACAAAGCTTTTACAGAATGGGTGGAATGTCATAGAAAATTTTAGTTATAAAAATCAGTACCATTTCGTTCTTGTTAAGCATATTCATGAAGAGAGTATTTCTGAACGAAAGGAGGCTAATTAATTATGGATCCAGTTGTTAATGAAATAAAAGCAGAATCACCAGAAGTCGCAAGCTTAAAAGATTTAATTAAAAATCATGCTCAAAAACTACAGGTAATAACCGATCAATTAAAAGAGAAAAAAGGAGTTTTTAAAATTGAACTTAGCAATAATCCAAGTTTTGTAGAAGTAGAAGGAAAGGTTAAAGAAGCTAAATTTGCTGAAAAAACCGTAAAAGCAGAAATATTAAAAGAACCATCTATGGCAACTCTTGATCAGGAGATAAAAGATCTAAATTTTGACTTAAAAGAAACAAAACAAACACTATCTGATTTATTGGTTGATTATCGGGACGTTAGTAAAAATACACAATTAACTCTTCTTAATGGAGTAGTTGCTGAAATATCTCTTGGTGCAAAACTGAAAAGGAAATAATTGAGTATAACCCCCATTTGTGATAAATGTAATAAAGAATTAGATGAATTTGGAGCGTTGCTCTTTAGTCCTCCTAACGAGGACAAAATAGTAACAAAATATCATCTTTGTACAAATTGCTTTAAGGAAATAATTGATTTATTCATGATATAATATTTTGTGTTCATGGATACTACTAACGCACACGATTTTGAAAATATCTATCAGGAAATAGGAATAGACACGGGGTCATTAGGTTGTATTATGATAGATGTGGATGCATCAAATATCCCTCCTTTTTTAAATACACAAAATTTAGCACCTAATAATAATCATAGTGCAACAACAGGAGAAGCCCATGTCACGTTACTTTTTGGCCTTTTAAAATCGGGAGTTACTTGGAAGAAATATGTTGACCAAGTTCTGCAAGGAGTTTCTATTCAAAATGTTCTCGTTACAAGTGTAGGATTTTTTGATAATCCAAATGTAGGTGATTCTTATTGTATAATTGCGAACATTGCAATTTCTCCTGAAATACAACTTGCTCATGACCGCTTAGCTATTTTGCCTCACGTAGACACTTTTTACCCTTTCCATCCACATATGACCCTTTGTTTTATAAAACGTGATGATAAAATCAGAGATAATGTCGTAGAGTATTATAATGCTATGATTTCTGGAAAAACATTTGCTACTCTTGGAATCAATTATGGAGATGCACCTACACAAGTTGGAAAGTCATTAACGGCATTTTGTGTATCTTGTAAAACATCTAAACCTTTAAATAATCCTGAGTCTCATCAAACAAAAAATGGCCGTTCAATGCTCTCAGGAGCCTGTCCTACGTGCCAAACGAGCATTCATCGCTTCGCATAGCCTCACTTTGCCTATTGACATCTACGCCTTAATCTTATAATATCTTTTTATAATCTTATATAAAATAAGCTATGCCAACAGGAGTATACAAACGTAAAAATCCAGCAGACGTAACTAAGGTTTTAGGTAAAAAGTTTGGTAGATTGTTAGTGATAGAAGAAGTTAAAAAAGAAGGTATAAATTTTCCTCATTTTTTTCTTTGTATTTGTGACTGTGGTGAAAAAAGAGAGATAAGAATGGATTGTCTAACAACTGGAAATACGCAATCGTGTGGATGTTTACAGAAAGATCAAGCATCAGAAAGTAATAAAGTAGAAATAGTGATTTGCAGTATTGTTGATTGTAATAATAGAACTTCAGCTAAAGGTCTTTGTACTCGACATTATTTATTAAACTGGAGAGATGATAAATTTGAAAAAGAAGGTAAAAAAGTTAGGAAAATGAAGAATAGTGGCAAGACTCCAATAGAACAGCCTATAGATTATTTAATTAATAAACAAAGATTATATCGAAAAAGAAATCCTGAAAAAGCCAAAGAGATAAATCGTAAAAATAGGATGTTAAGAAAAAATGCAGAAGGATCACATACTCTTGAAGAATGGTTGAATCTTAAAAAATTATATCAATATATGTGCCTCTGCTGTAAACGACAAGAACCTACGATTAGACTGACTAAGGATCATATCATTCCATTATCAAAGGATGGCACTGATTATATTTGGAATATTCAACCATTATGTAGAAGCTGCAATGCAAGCAAATCGTTAAAAGAAATTGACTATCGCAATTCAGATAGTCTCTTAAAAATCTTGAATTAGAAAGGTTTGGTGAAAATATATGCGTCAAGAATTTTACGATGTAAAATTGAAAAAGAAAGTAAAAACAGAAGTTACTGGAAAAAAGAAAGTAAAAAACGGGACAGGAACAACGTATATGTTGAAGGGGGTCACCCCTGATGGACGTTCTTTAACACGTTTCACAAATAAGGAAACATTTGATTCAACAAATGTCTAATTATTAAAAAAGCAGTAAATTAAAAAGGCTGAGAGAAATCTTGGCCTTTTTGCTACTTGACATTTAAAAGATTTTGTAATAATATTATGATTACCTATGCTTGTTTCGACTCGCACATGGTATTTAAATGCTGAAAGGCAAAGTCGTTCAGCGGGAGAGAGCTTATTGTAAAAACGGTCTTGGTTTAATTACTTTGACAACGGAAAGCACCCGCTGATTAAGGCTTTTTTAATTATGGCAAAATCTCAATCACAAAAAGATGCTCAAAAAAGAAGAACTCGTGAGAACAAAATCAAGAGACTTACTAAAATGCTAGAGCAAAACCCCAATAATGAACACGCATTAACGCGATTAGAATTCTGGACAAATCAAAAATCATAGTATGGACAATAAATTCACTGTGGTTACACCTTTTGGTGAAGTTTTAAGAAAACGAGAAATTATTTACACCATAAGTGGTGAAGATCCACGTTTGAAGGGCTACGAAATGATAACGGATATAAATGGAGAGCTCGCCCTCCGTAAAAATGGAATAGTATATGCAGTTGGAGAATCAGGATTAAGTATTGGTGGAGCTAGTATTTCCAGAAGACTAGGGGCGTATCAACAAAAAGACCTCGGTGAAGGATCTGAAGAAATAGAAAGCGGGGTGTTTCTTTTGGCAGATAAAAATATCAAAAAAGAAAAACGTAAAAAACCAAAGAAGGATAAGAAAAAGTAATTATGACTTTTCAGGTAAGACAATCAAGCCGTAAAGCAAAGCGCGAAAGACACCAACGTAGAATGGCAAAGCTAATGAAATCTGTCGGAGGCTACCGTAGTAGTATGTGGAATATTTTCATTAGTAAAATTCAATTAAAAATCATGAGAAGGATTCAAATGGCACACGCTCGTAAGGAAGCAAAAATTTCAAATACATTATAAATATGACAGATCCACAAAAAATAATAAACACAAAACCAACTCCACAAATACATTCAATTAGTGAAGATGTTACCACAGTAGAATTTTCTCGTATGCTTAAACGAGCAGGATATCCGCAGGTTAGCAAGTATTATTGGTTTTGCGACATACCCACCCTTGCAGGAATGCAAGACATAGACGCACTAGCTGTAGAAGAAAAACGAAAAATAAAATGGTTACTTGTTGATCAAAAACCACATGAGCCATCTGCATCTGCTTATACCGAAGGAGAATTAAGAGATTTTCTGAGAGAAAAAAGTATAATTCCTACTATTTCAAAAAGCGGAGACCGATATATAGGAAGTATAGAGGAAAAGCCTTTGTTCTATAATAAAAATCGACAGAATGTTTATGCTTTGACTTTACTATATTACCTAAATGCAAGATAGTATGGATAACGAAGCTCTAACCCCTGATCAGCAATTATTTCTTAAAAAGAAGCAAATCTTTATGTCAGCCGTTCTTCAAGCGGTTAACAATGGCTTATCATCATGTGACGGTTTATCGGAAGACCAATTTAAAGTATTATTGGCAGAATTTGGAAATACTGAGTTAACAAAGGATATGGGTGGGGTTTTAGATTATATGATTCATAATGCTGGGTATAAAGCGATTCTATTTTCGCATTCATTTTTAAAAGCTTTTTTTGGAGAATATTGGAAAGAACATGGCTACCAGATTCTTATTTTAGAACAACCATTATTATATTTTGAACAATATCTTCAACCTGTTAAGACTACTGAAGAATGGAAATAGAGCCTCTTGACATTCTACTTATAATATTATAAAATAATTCTATTATGGCAAGAAAAATTGATTTAAAACCATTTAATGAACGAGTAGAAAAAGGATTAATTTCTCGTAGACAGAAAGGTAATCTTCTTATTTACAACTATACAAATGAAGTTCAATGGAGTAAGGCATGGGAAAAATATACCATGATGGCGAGAGGTTTAATCGTTAAGGACGATGGTCTAATAATAGCTCGCCCTTTTCGGAAAATGTTTAACCTTGAAGAGCAGTTTGGTGGCGACTCATTTAAGAATTTACCTAAAAGTATACCTGAGATAACTTCTAAGAAGGACGGTAGCCTTGGAATTTTATATATTGACCCAGTTGATAATGATATTGCTATAGCAACTCGTGGATCTTTTGATTCTGATCAAGCTATTTGGGCAACAAAATGGATAAGAGAACATCGTCCAAAAGAACCATTACTTGAAAATGTTACCTACTGCTTCGAGATCGTATTTAAAATGAATCGTATAGTGGTGAATTATGGTGATTGGGAAGGATTATTTTTAATTGGATTAGTTCATAACGATACAGGGAAAATATATTCTTATAATGACGTGAAAAGGGAAGCTATCCGTCAAGATTATGAATATCCTGAACAATTTCATATGACTATTCCTGAAATTTTAAAATATACGAAAGATGCAACTGATGGACAAAAAGAAGAAGGTTTTGTATTGTTTTATCCAGAAGAAAATTTACAATTAAAATGTAAATTACTATCATATGTCCTCTTGCATCGACTTACCTTTGGTATCACGGTAAGATCAATCTGGGAAAATATGATGTATGGACAAAATGTTCAAGAAATATTTTTAGATGCTCCAGATGAGGTAATGAGTTGGATTAAAATGTGGGAAAAGAAAATAAATGATTCATTAAGTCCCCATATTGAAAAAGTAGATAAAGCATATGAGACAATTAAAGATATGCCAACAAGAAAGGAGCAAGCTCTGTGGCTTAAAGATAATGCACCTGAATATCTAGGGTCTGTATTTAGTAGAATCGATGGTAAATCATGGAAATTGCCACTTTATAAAATGGTAAAACCATCTAAGGAAGATGCGAGTCAGTCATTTAAGATTATTAAGGAGGATATCTAACTATGCCAAAGCGAATAGACCTAACAGGTAAAAGATCAGGTAAGCTAACTATCATAAAAGATGTTGGTAAAGACAAAAATGGAAAAATTCTTTGGCTATGTAAATGTGAATGTGGTAACGAAAAGGAGATACGTAGTGACCAGCTTACGAGTGGAAGAACGCAGAGTTGTGGTTGTTTATGGGAAGAAATTAGAAGAAGTGGAGGAGTAGGACTGTGAGTAGAAGAGGCTATGTAGGCTTAGGAATTTATGATTATAAAACAGATGAAAATGTTGGCACGTTAATGCGATCAGCAAATTGTTTTAATGTTGATTTTCTTTTTACTATTAAACGTAGATATTCTCATCAACGTGGAGACACTATGAAAACACCAAATCATATTCCTTTATTTCATTTTGAAAGTTTAGAAGAATTTCAAGAAAGGAAACCATTTAATTGTACAACAGTTTGTGTAGAATTAGATGAGAAGGCGAGGAGTTTATATTGCTATATACATCCAATCAGGGCAGCGTATCTCCTCGGCAGAGAAGACTCGGGACTGCCAAAAGAGTATATGGAAGGAAAGCAAGTAGTTCAAATTCCAAATTTAAAGACATCTCTTAATGTTGCCGTTACTGGATCTATTTTGCTTTACGACAGAATGTTTAAAAATGTGTTAAAATAAATTATGAGTAAAAAGGCTAAAATATTATTAGATGAATTAATGAAACTCCATCCTGAGTGGGGTTGGGATGAATTAGAAAATCGTGCATTTGTGGAAATTATGCAGGCATTCAAAGATTCTCCCGAAGATGATCAACAGTCAACTACCCTATCTCTCGTTCTTGTGAAGGATTTTATTCATAGGCTTTTAGCTATAGAAGAAAAAAAGAGACTACGCATGGTTCCTCAAAAGTTATCATTTAAAAATAGATTATTTAATATGGGTTATCAAGCAGGAATTAAAAATATGCAATTGAGAGGTAAGTCTAAAAAGACAAGAATAGAGAAGGGCTATGTTATTATTGCAGATGAATTTAATCTAGATATTGAAAGTGTAATATTAATATATTCTTTGGCAAATGGTTATGGTCGTACTAAGGAAGAGATCATAAAATGGGCGAATAAAAAAGCTTATGAAAATAGAGGTAACTCTTTAGTAGATTACTATTTGTATTTAGAATCATTTCTTAAAAGATTGTCCCCTGAAGACTTTAAATTCTTTGTAGATAAGCCTAAAAAAGAGGACTTAGCAGAGGGGGTAAAGGAAGTGCCAGTTATTGACCAATCTATAGAAACGTTTATAGATCAAGCTAAATTAGATGAAATAGAGTATAATATTTCAATTAATGGAAAACCCGATATTGAAAAAATACAAGAAGCATTAGAAAAAGAAGGAGATACGTTTCCTTTAATCGAAAATAAGGCTAAACATACATTGTCTATTCTTACCATGCTTGAATCGTGGGAGGATGCGAGAAAAGTTGCGAAAAAAGAAAAAATTAAGAAATTGAGAAAAGTTGGTAAAAAGAAGTCCTCTAGTAAAATCCACGCTTGACATTTATTAGTATTTTATATTATAATATTATTATATGGAAGAAACGAAGAGAAAATTGGCATCGATACAAATTATCAAAGCATTAAATTCAATCGAAGGAGCGGATAGAATTGAGCTTGCCACGGTACAGGGGTGGAATGTTGTAGTAAAAAAAGATGAATTTAAAATCGGAGACATGGTGACATATTTTCAGATCGATTCACTACTTCCTATAAAACCCGATTATGAATTTTTATTAAAAGGAAGTAAACCAAAAAAGATGTTAGTTGATGGTAAAGAGATTGAAGGGATCCGTCTTCGTAGCGTAAAATTACGTGGCCAACTCTCACAAGGCCTAATAATGCCTCTTGATATTATTCCACTAACATACCTTAATAAATTAGTTAATGAAAAATCTAGCCTTAAAGAAGGAGATGATTTAACTGAGACTTTAAATATTTACAAATGGGAATTGCCAATCCCCCCTGAATTATCGGGGAAAATGAAAGGTTATTTTCCGTCATATATTCCTAGAACTGACGAAGAAAGAATTCAAAACATGCCAGAAGTATTATCTTCTTTTTATGTGTCAGAAAAATTAGATGGAACTAGTACAACCTATTATAAAAAAGATGGAAATTTTGGCGTATGTAGTAGAAATATAGAATTATTAGAAGGAGACACTACCCAATGGAAAATGGCTAAACAATATGATTTGGTGAATAAACTACCTGATAATTTTGCAATTCAATGTGAACTAATAGGAGAAAGCATTCAGGGAAATTCTTTAAAACAAAAAGGGCAAGAAATCTACTGTTTTAATGCCTATAATATTTCAGTAGGAATTTATTTGAATTATACTGATTTTATTGGGTTCTGTGAATCATTAGGAGTAAAAACCGTTCCGATTATTGATGATAATTATTCATTACCTTCTACCATAGAAGGAATATTAGCTTTTGCAGATGGTAAAAGTAAGCTGAACGAAAATGAAGACAGAGAAGGAATTGTAGTGAGACCAAAAGTTGAAATGAAATATAAAGGTGAAAGATTATCGTTTAAAGCGATTTCAAATCGCTATCTCCTTAAGCATGAATAATTATGAGTAAAATGGATTTAACACCAGCAGAAATAATGAAACAACAAAATCAAAGATTCCGTAAACTCTATGGATATATTTTTAATGAGAAAATAATACTAGAGGGTTTGCGAGGTAGTATAAGCCATAATTTAGTAATGGATCCTGATAAAGAAGGTAAATTTGGAACATCAGACATTGATACCTTTTCCATAATGTATTTTCCCTTAGAATATTATCTTTCTATGGAAAGTTATTACCATGCAAAAGAAGTTGTCGATAAAAAAACAGGATTGGACGATATGGTTAAATTTTCGATTCACAAAGCTTTCCATTTATTGTCGGGTTGTAATCCAAACGTGATTTCGTTTTTATGGAATAAACCAGAACACTACACTTATACATCTGAAGGTGGTAAATTATTGTTGGAAAATAGACAAATATTTTTATCAAGGAGACGAATAAAGGCTGCATTCTTGGGCTATTCGTGGCAACAATTAAATAAATTGCAAAACGGAAGCTATAAAGGCTATATGGGCGATAAAAGAAAAAAAATAGTAGACGAATATGGTTTTGATTTGAAGAATGCTCAGACACTTATTATGCTTCTTCGTCAAGGCGTAGAATTTTTAGAAACTGGAGATGTACAAACATATAGGGAAAACGATAGGGATTTTTTTGTTGATATTAGAAAAGGTAAATATGATTTAGATGAAATAAAAGATTTTGCAGATGTTGAATTCAAGAAATTGGATGAAGCATATGAAAAATCAGAAATTCCTTTAGAAAATAATAAAACGAAAATTAATGAATTATTAGTAGAGATTATGAAATTGGAATTAAAATTATAATATAGTTCTTTTAGAAGTGGTAGTAGCTATAAATAGTCGTGAGTTAATACGTCTGCTGGAAAAATATCAACCAACAAACACCTAGAGCGTTGATGGAACTCTGAGAGACTGATAAACCATGGTGTTGAAGTGATGTTAACTCGAAAGTAATAGACCTTAGCTTAGTTAAAAATGGTAACTGCAACCTATTGCAGAAGGACGGGTTAGGAGAATCAATAATGCCTATAATGTAGGGTTTTAGGAAGCGGGAATCCCTACCTACCACTTCTAAAGGAATTATAAATAAAAAATTATGAAACAAGCACTTGGAGATCGCATGAAGCGTTATGAGCATACTTTTAATCACTTTCTCACATGGAGAATGCCAATCGTCATACGTTTGGACGGGAAAACATTCCACACTTTTACGTCTGGTATGGAGCGTCCTTTTGACGATTTATTTATTGAAAATATGCAAAAGCTGACTAAATATCTTTGTAAAGAAATATCAACAACAGTTTTTGCTTACTGTCAATCCGACGAGATATCATTGCTTCTTGTGCCGTATAAAAAACTAGATACCGAGCCATGGTTTCTTAATGAAATTCAAAAAATGTGTAGTGTTTCAGCAGGAATAGCATCATCATACTTTTCTTTATTATATGGAAGAGAAGCTGTTTTTGACGCACGATGTTTTATTTTGCCAGAAGCAGAAATTGCGAATTATTATCATTGGCGGCAATCTGATTGTTCTACTAATTCCATAAGTATGGTAGCTCAATCTAAGTTCTCACATAAAGAATTACAAGGAAAAGGTTCTAATCAGATGCAAGAGATGCTTTTTCAAAAACATAAGATTAATTGGAACAATCTACCTATTTATAAAAAGAGAGGATTTGCTTGTTATAAAAAGCTAACTCCTAAAAAGATTGTTATACCAGTAGTTAAAAAGAAGATAATGGATGGATTTATTGAAGGAAGCGTTGAATCATTAATTCAAGCTATGGATTGGCAGATTGATTTAGAAATACCAATATTTTCAAAAAGGAGATCATTTATCAGTAAGTGGTTGAAAGTTGAGGAAAATTGATTATGAAAAATAAATTACAACTAATTGCTACGCAAGGACTCCCTGGATCGGGTAAGGACTACTGGTGTGAACAGGTAATGAAAGAGCAACCTAATGTTTATAAGCGAATTAATAAAGATGCTATTAGGTTCCTACTTGATTTTTCTGTTTGGAGTGGCTCAAATGAAAAATTTATTGTTAAAGCACGAGATGTGTTGATAGAACTTGCGTTGCAAAATGGTAAAAGTGTTATTTGTACTGACACTAATTTTAATTTATCCCATATTACAAGATTTAAGGAAATTGCTGAGAAATATAAAGCAGAATTTTTTATCCAAGACTTCACACAAGTTCCTTTTGAGACTTGTATAGAAAGAGATCGTACTCGTTCTGCTTCAGTTGGTAAGGGCGTAATTTTACAAATGTGGGCGAAGTATCTTAAGCCTAAACCAGTAGAATACATAGAAGGCTTACCAGATGCTATCATCATGGATTTGGACGGAAGTTTGTGTATTTTTGGGAATGCAAATCCGTACGAACGTAATTTTTTGGAAGATAAAATAAATCCTTCCCTTAAAATGATTCTTGAATGGAAAAGAGTAGCAGAAAATAAATATCCTAAAACAGAATTAATATTAGTTTCAGGGAGAAAAGATATTTATCGTGATCAAACAGAACAATGGCTAAAAAATAATGATGTTGATTATGATTTTCTTTACATGAGAAAAACAGCACCTGAAGGACAGAATGAGCCAAAAGATACGATAGTGAAAAAAGAAATTTACGATACTTATATTAACGGCAAATACAATATTTTGGGGGTATTTGATGACCGCCCGCAAGTGGTCAGGCTATGGAAGAGCTTGGGGCTATTCGTTTTCGATGTAGGTGATGGAGTTGAATTCTAGAGTCTAACCGTTAGACAAATTCTGAGAACGTGCTATAATATCCTCATATGTGGTTACCTATTATTAATCATTTCTTTTTTTTCTTATTTTTTAGTCCCTTAATTTTCTGGGTGGGCTTAAATTTTCTCTTATATTTAGAAAACAAAAAGATAATTTTTCCTGCAACAACCATGGATCAAAAACTTATTTTCTCAACGATACTCGTATTGGCTTGGTTTTCATTTTTCTTTTTGACGATATAAGCATGGATGTTTTAGAACAATTTGAACATGAATTAAAACGGGCAAATTTAAATACACACGAGCTTGATGGTGTTGCCTGTTCCTGGTGCGGAAAAATCCCTGAAATAAAAAAATCTATAAATGAAAAAGGTAAAACAATTGTAGACCGTTCCAGTCGGATTGACACGGACGGAGGAGATCGTAAGGAGAAACTTGAGACCTATCACATCGAATGTTATGAGAAAGCGAAACAGGAGTTACATAAGAATCAAAGCTAAAATTGCCCCCTTGACATCCTCAGAATATTATTCTATAATGTTGTTATATAAAATTACATGATATGAAAGCAGAAGTGATTCTGTTTTATGTTGTGAAAATATAAATTATGGTAGATCAAGAATTACAAAAAAAAGAAACAAATTCACCAGCAACGATGTATGGTGATGCTGTTAATGTGGGTACAGAAGAGGTTACGCAAGAGGATCTTAATACGCCAAATCTTAAAATACTACAACCGACAACTCAGGGTATTACCAATAAACAGGACGGATTTTTTTATCGGTCTGACACAAAAGAACAACTTGAGTCAGTTGACGTAAATTTAGTGTATGTCACAACTATTGAAGGAGATAATTATAATAAAACAGATAAAGAACGATTCAAAGTGTATTTTGGTTTCTACAAAGACAGTAAGGAGCCGTTCAAGATGTTCGTAAGAGGATGGGGACTTGGTGATCATAGGATTTTTCAAACAGAAGTTTTTTCCGTAAAGAAACGGCATGGTGTTCCAATGCTTGCTCTTACTATCCGCTTAACAACACATGAACAAACAGGAACAATTAAAGAATCTGGTAGACCATATACTATTTTTCGTCCACTGTTTACTATCTTAAAAGAGAATGGTAAACCGATTATAGAAGAAGGTTCAGATAGAATTAAATTCCTTATTGAAGCTGCAAGACGATTTAAAGAAATTGCTTCAACAACATCTGTAGACGATGATAAGCAGAATGAGATTCCAAATGAAGAGCCACCAACTCCAACAGAAAAGAAACCAGATTATAACGAGCCAGAGGAAAGTTCAGAAGAAGAGGTTTCTTTGGATGAAATACCCTTTTGAGCTTATAGTATGAAGGAGGTACTTTAAAATTCAAGATCCGATAGCTTTAGAAATACAAGCTTTTCGTAATTACGATGAATTAGCTTTGCTTGTTAAGACGGACATCAGAAGTTTGCTTCGTAAAGGGCAATTATTAAAAGAATTACGAGATACTGAACAGTATAAGAAGCTTGGAGATGGGGGATACCAGTCATGGGATTCGTTTCTTAGTAATCCAGAGTTGAAAATTTCACGAAGCTATTCGTTTCAAATGATTCAACTTTTTGAGTTTGTAAATTTAGAGCTTCATCTACCTGTAGAGGAAGTTGAAAAAATTGCAAGTATAAAACTTTTGAGAGATTGTATGTATTTTATTAATAAATATAATCTCTCAAATGATCAAGCAATGGAATTAATAGATAAGGCTAAATATCTTTCTTACTCTGACTTTTTTAAAGAAGCAGATGAGATGGTACAATTACAACCAGGACAACAGGCAATTATTGGACAAGTAGATCAAGAAAAGATAGGAGAGGTAAAAACTGAAAAGAAAGAGGTGGAATTATCTCATACGGCACATATTGATATTTGTACCGCATGTGGTAAGGATAGGATTGAATATTACGAAGACAATATTTGTAACTGTAATGGAGTTTTCCATTTAATAAATAAATCATTACAGAGAGATTATCAACACATGTAGAAAGGAAAAACTATGAATACAGAACAATTTAAACAAGAATTAAATAATCTATTAACCAGTGAGTTTGGAAATGTCAATCCTGAATTTATTGATCAGCTTGTGGGATTAATTAATAAACGAGGACAGCTCTTCCAGACAAAAAAGAATCTTCTTAAGGCATTAAAAGCGGCCAGATGCCCTTCGACATGGGCTTCAGTTCGATTATTGGAAGAGAATGATTTACTTCCAATTCCTGCTAACTCTCTCGATTTTCATCGAAAAGATTCACCTATTCAATTTTCACGGGTTATGACAGCAGAGGGTGAAGCTAAAGTTGAATCAAAACGGAAAGGCATGTTCGTGTCCAAGCAGATTATGCCAATTTATACACAAGCTGAGATAGATAATATTGTGGAAATAATGATGGGTATACAAAAACGCAAAGAGGAAGAGCGACAAAATAAACAAAGCTATAACGAATAATATGTATGGCGAAATCTGTCCAAAAGCTCGCTAAATCCTCTAAGGTTAAGAAGCCTAAAAAAATTACGTATTCTAAAGCCAAAAAAGATTTATGGACAGTCTATTCTCTCTTTATAAGACTTACTGGATGCATAGAGACAACGGGTACATTAGATATAGGAAAGTGTTTTACATGTGAACGTGAATATGCAATTAAGAAATTACAGGCTGGACACTGGATTCCTGGAAGGCATATTTTAGTTTTATTTGATGTTAGGAATACTCATCCGCAGTGCTATCACTGCAACGTAGGATTAAAAGGAAATCCTGTTGTCTATTATGATAAAATGTTAGCAGTCTATGGAAAAGATATTTGTGAAGAATTGAAAGCTAAAGATAAGCCACAGGATAAGCAGTATACCGTAGCTGAATTACTGGTTATGAAAGAAGATTTTGAAAAAAAGATAGAAGAATTAAAGAATAGTGTATAATTAATTTATGAAACAATATCAATTAACTCAAAAATTGCTCAATCTTAAGGCAGGAGAAATATTCCTTCAAATGTCTGACGGGAGTTATAAAAATAGTACTCAAACCATGACACTTAGCGGATCAACGGTAGAAGAATCTGATTCTTTTAAACGTCTTGAAGATATCAACCTTTGGAGACCGTCACAAGAGAACGAGATATTCTATACTATAAGTCCAGATGGAGGCATTCTGGAGCTTGCTTGGAGCGAATCACGTTTTATTAGAATGTTCCAATTTGGAAATGTTTTTCGTGATCGTAGTCAGGGGGAAGAGGTGGCATCAGCAATGGCAGTTCTTTTGCAAACATATCAAAAAAAGCATTCGGAATATAATTCTAAGCATAAAATTGAACCTAAAATATTTCAACAAACAGAGCAACAGGCAACTCCTCCTATTGTACCTGTAAATCCAAATATTCCTCCACCAAATATACCACCCCCAGCACCCATGCAACGACCAGGAATTTCACCAGATGATCCAAGACTGTCTCCAGCAGGAGTTGGAAACTTGTTTCGCAACAGTCCACAAGGATAAATATGAAACCATTACGGCACTATGAAAACAAAGCTACCATCTTTTTTCGCAATGAAGACGATAACTATAAAAATGGAGAATATTGGGATGTAAGAATCTTCACAGGACAAGTTTTTTACTACGACGAAAAGGGGCACGAGCATATGTCTGTGATGTATTACATTAAAGAAATAATTGAATATATTGAAGACCGTCTCCCTCAAAAACCATCTATGCCTGATCCAGAACAAGCAGGAGAATCTCCTAAGAATGATTTGTCAAATCCGATTAAAAAAGGAGGTGAGTAGGAATGCAAAATATAACGGTTACACGTTATGAAGTTTCTGAATATTGGGATGGATATATTCAGCCCGATGACTGGTCGTGGATATTATATGTAGATAAAAAAGGGAGAACCTTATTTTATCCTAAGCGTAAGAAGAGCGGTGCAGTAATAGGTAGACCGCTTTACGATAAAAGAATGTGGAAATAATTAATCTCTCGATTGCTATTACGGGATGAGTAATAGTTTAAATACCTCTTGACAATCAACTAATAATATTATAATATAACTCTGTGAAAGCTAATAAGAAAATTGATAAATATTTTGATAAGGCAATAAGATATTTAAGTGATGATGAATTTAATTTAAAAACATCAAATGAAGGAAACTACCGTAAAACACAAGAACAAACTATTATCGTAGCATTAATGTTTCAATTAGATGAATATTTTCATGACGATGAAAGGTTATGAGCAAACTTAATGTGTGATATTTGTTCAATAATACCAGAAGATCAAATTTGTTCTAATTGCCATCAGTCTCTAGGCAATATAGAATTGTGTGATGAATGCTTTGATAAAAAATTAAAAAAACTTGAGAAATACGGACTAATCCATCCTAAGAAACACTATGAAAAAATCTAAAACAAAAACTTCTACCCATAGATGTAATTTAACCTCAAAAGAACTTAATAAACTAGATGTATTGCGACCTTTCTGGAAAGAAGAAGAGAAGATTGAATTTATTCCACTACAAATGGATAAAGCTACGAAAGAATTTCTTGAAATAGTGAAGTCTAACGAAGAAAAAATTAAAAAATATAGAAATCAATTAAAGTTTGATTTAGGCTAACATCAGTATAAATATTATTACTATTGCTATAAAAATATATTCAATTATTTGCTCCAGATGAGTGATATATAATACGTATAGTAATAAAGATGCTCCTGCAAACCAAAAAAATACGCTTAATCTTTTATTGATTTTCATAGTATCTCCAACAAAACATAATATTATGTGTTTGATTAATACAGTGATCGCGTAATTGAGGGATTGTTTGTCCTTCTTGGTATTGTTTTAACTGACTCTTATAACTATTTGTAGTGATAAGGAAAAAGCCTTGATTAATGAGCCATATTGCTAAAAGTAATGTAGCACAGATAATTATCGTCTTTATGATGCTTTCAAATCCAAGTATAAGTTCCACGTATAATATTATATAATAAAATAGTTATTTTGTCAAATCTTGAAAATAAGATAAATAATTTTTCCCCTCTTGACAAATTAATAATCTTATTTTATAATATTGTTATGAATAGACCTCTTGAATACCCAAAAGAAGATTACGAATCACCCTTAGACTATTTCTTTAGAATGTTGCTTGAGGAAAAGCTTAATTTTATCGATCTTCTGGAACGTTACGCGTTCTACCTTGAAAAGCAAGAAAAAAGAAATCGTAAGTTGATAACAGAGTCTGCTTTCTTATTATATATGTATCATAAACCAAAAACACATCAAGGTACTAAAAAACAGTTAAAAGACAGAACGGTTAAAGCTATAAATGAAGCGAATATATTTGATGATGAGGTGAGATAAATATGAAATCTGAAGGTTTATTACCATATATAAATAACCATCCTAATTGCAAACTAAATATAGAAGAATCTATCTATAAAGTTGGAGATAAAGTAAGAATAACCAAAAATTTGTGTGTAGCAGATATTGAAAATGAGAGTGTAGGTAAAATTGAAATAATAAAATAATGTAATTTAAATAACAGTTGGTATCCTTGGGAAATGGAATCAGGAGCAATTTATTCAGAAGAACAAATGGAATTAATAAACAATGAGAATCCTAAAAAGAAAGGTGGTGATAAAAATATGACACATGAATATAATATTGGAGATACGATTCGTTTAAAAGATTATTCAAATTGGGAATATCCAAGATATCTTAATCAAAAAGCTACAATAATTGAGATTCTTGATAGAGAAAGTTCTTATGATGTATGTATAAGATGGCCAAATATGGACACGTCTTGTGCAACAGAAGATAATATCGAACTCGTATTTTCAAGTGTCAAAAAAACTATGAGTACATTAAAAACACTCACTAAGCAACAAAAAGCTGATCTTAGTCCTGAAAACAGAGCATTGGTAGAACTAGGCTTATTGGAAGACAATTTAGTTCCCACCGTTAAAGGACTTGAATATTTGCAAGAATTTCTCTTTGAGCAAAACAAAGCAGAACTTGCTAAAATAGCAGTAAAAGAAGTTGCCGAAATTAGAAAAGAAGAAAAAACTACTAAGGGTAAATAGTTTCGCTTCTTTTTTCTGCCGTTTACTATTCCTGGCGGGACAATTTAGACGGTAGAGCAAAAGTAGAGATGTAAATTTACTCAGAAAGCAAAATGTAAATAATTGTGAAAATAGGATTTGACTATCAAGGAACGCTAGACGTTTCTCCACAAATCACAGATATGATGATTGAACTTTATCGATCAGGATGGCAAGTTGTCATTCTCTCAGCTATGCCTGAAAATAGACCTGATGAACGAGAAAAGCAAATAGAAGAATTTATAGATAATTTAGGATGGCAAATACCCTATGTTGTTGTTTATCATTCAACAGAAAATTATCATAAATCAGCAGGAGAAGCAAAAGTTAAATATTTAAAGGAGCGTTATATTAATTTTTATGTTGATGATAATCCAGAAGTTTGTAAAATAATGAAGGAAGCAGGAATTACAGTATTACAAGTACTATGATCGCAATAATAGTTTTATCATATATTCTTTATCTCAATCACGTTCCTGTAGGAATAGAATTATGGATGTGGTTTGGTCATCATGTATTGATAACTATTATTTTAGCTATTCTATTGGCATAATTTGCCTCTTGACATTTACCTCATAATATTATAATATAGACACTATGGATAAAGCTTACTCATTGGCATCAACTATGCAATGGTTTTTGGAACACGCATCAGGATCAGTCTTATGTATAAAAGATCATAAAGAATGTATATGCGAATCATACACAGATGCTGTGGAATTTTATAAATACGATAGAAAAGGGAGAGAGAGAAATGCAAACTAAGAACATAAAAAATACATTCATGGGAAAAAAAGATTTAATTACCACACAAGAATATCTCTTAGATCGTCTAGAGCTTCCTGAAGAAACAAAAACAATAATAAAGGACCTTACTCGTACTGCCTATGGCGTAGGACTACTAGAGGGGCTAGGAAGAGGGGTAGAATTGACAATTGCTTCAATTGAAAAAGATATGAAGAAAAAGAGGTATGAATAAAATTGATATCTTGACAAATATCAAACTGTATGGTATATTATGATTAATATGGATAAGAAACTTTTTAT
>Ga0302221_10000653_pt1 | contig 24559 bp, 20 predicted proteins | sample II_Palsa_E2_1_FD_193517 | JGI IMG/M metagenome (GOLD analysis project Ga0302221, IMG submission 193517) | Peat permafrost microbial communities from Stordalen Mire near Abisko, Sweden - II_Palsa_E2_1 | ecosystem: Environmental > Terrestrial > Soil > Palsa > Peat permafrost | place: Sweden... | reverse complement strand
AATTTTTTTTTTATCTTTAAATAATATGTTAAATTAAGTTCAAATCTTTTTTAATATGATGTTAATTTATTCAAGTTTATTATTATTGTTATCTAACGCCGTCTCTCTGAGACGAGATAAGTCTATACTTTTTAGTAGAGTGGGTTTAATAATTTTGGTTTATTCTTCTTTAATTGGTTTAAATAGCTTATATTTTACATCATTAGATGGAGGTATAGGTTTATATGGTGGATTATTTCATGCCACAAGTATAACACAGATATTTCATATATTTATATTTTTAATTACTGCAGTAATTTTACAATTAACTAGTTTTTACCCTAGAAAAGTTTGAATAGCAGAATACTCTTCATTGGGGCGATTATTTTTATACAATTTCTTATACTATAGAACTAAAATAGTTAATAAAATGGGAGAACAATATAAAATAATAGAATATCCTTTAATAATATTATTCATAGTAACTGGTGCTGTGTTCTTAGTTTCAACTAGTGATTTAGTTTCAATCTTTTTATCTATAGAATTACAAAGTTATGGTTTATATTTACTTAGTACTTTATATAGAAATTCTGAGTTAGCTACTTCAGGAGGTCTTACTTATTTTTTATTAGGAGGTTTAAGTTCTTGTTTTATTTTATTAGGTACTAGTTTATTATATGCAAATTCAGGTACAACAAATTTGGATGGTATATATATTATTACAAGCTTAAGTGATGTATCAAATGATAATACTAACAACATATTATATTGATACAAATCTTATTATATAAATTTTTCTTTACTTATATTAAGTGTGGGGTTTTTATTTAAAGTTAGTGCTGCACCATTTCATTTCTGATCTCCTGATGTTTATGATGGTATTCCTACTATAGTAACTACATTTGTAGCTATAGTAGCTAAAATTTCTATATTTATTTTTTTATTAGAATTAGTACATTTCACAAGTAATTCTTTATTTGAATTCCAATTTAGTTGAACATCAAGTTTACTTATTAGTTCTTTATTTTCATTGATTATTGGTACTATTGTTGGTTTAACTCAATATAGAATAAAAAGATTATTTGCATACAGTACTATTTCTCATGTAGGATTTATATTATTAGCTTTAAGTATTAATAGTATAGAATCTATACAAGCGTTTATATTTTACTTAATGCAATACTCTATAAGTAATTTAAATGCTTTTATCATTTTAGTAAGTATAGGGTTTTCTTTATATTATTATGTTAATGATAATGATGAGTATAAAGAATTATCAGATAAAAATAATTCACCTATACAATTAATAAGTCAAATTAAAGGTCTATTTTATATAAATCCTATTTTAGCTTTAAGTTTAGCTATTACTATTTTCTCTTTTGTAGGTATACCACCTCTTATAGGATTTTTTGCTAAACAGATGGTATTAAGTGCAGCTTTAGATAATGGTTATGTTTTCCTTGCTTTAGTTGCAATATTAACTAGTGTTATTAGTGCAGTTTATTATTTAAATGTAATAAAACAAATATTTTTTGATAAACCTGAATATAAAATTAATCCAGAATTACAAGACGTAAAAATACATGGTAATATAATTAGAAATAATAAATTAATTAAAAATTTAACATTTAACTATAATAGTATAGTTTTATCTAGTTCTTTAACTATTAGTATATCAATATTAACTTTAATTATATTATTATTTATTTTTATACCTAAAGAATGATTAAGTATGGCTAATATATTAGCATTAATATTATTTAACACTTAAATGAGTAGTACTATTTTCTTTTTTGTATTTATACCCTTATTAGCTATAATATTGTTGGCAGTTAATTTAATTTTTGCTACACATAACCCTTATCAAGAAAAAGATAGTGCATTTGAATGTGGTTTTCATTCTTTTTTAGGTCAAAACAGGACACAGTTCAGTATTTCTTTTTTTATATTTGCACTTCTTTTCTTATTGTTTGATTTAGAAATTTTATTAGTTTATCCTTATGTAGTTAGTGCTTATACAAATGGTATTTATGGATTAGTTATAATGTTAATATTTTTTTTAGCATTAACATTAGGATTTGCCTTTGAGTTAGGTAAAAATGCTTTAAAAATAGATAGTAGACAAATGTTAATATTAAACAATAATAACAAAAATACTATAGCTTTAATATCTAGTTAAAATACTTTTTTATTATGTCTGTATTTTAAAATTATAAGTATAATGCATAATTATGCATTATACAATCTGTATAAATAACTTCTATTCTATTATTTGTATTTCATATGAAATAATATCTTAAATTTTGAGAACAAAATTATTATTGAATAATTTAGAATAGATAAAGTAGCTTAATTAAAATGTTTAATTTGTATTCAAATATATTTAATTATTGTGATACTCCTAGACCTTGAGGTTTATATTTTCAAGATAGTGCTACACCACAAATGGAAGGATTAGTAGAATTACATGATAATATAATGTATTATTTAGTAATAATTTTATTTGGAGTAGGTTGAATTATGGTTTCTATAATTAAAAATTATAGACATATTAAGTCTCCTATTTCTCATAAATATTTAAACCATGGAACATTAATAGAATTAATTTGAACTATAACTCCCGCTTTAATACTTATATTAATTGCTTTTCCATCTTTTAAATTATTATATTTAATGGATGAAGTTAGTGATCCTGCTATGTCTGTATTAGCTGAAGGTCACCAATGATATTGAAGTTACCAATATTCTGATTTTTTAAATTCAGATGAAGAATTTATTGAATATGATTCATATATTGTACCAGAATCAGATTTAGAAGAAGGAGGATTAAGAATGTTAGAAGTGGATAATAGAGTTATATTACCAGAATTAACTCATGTAAGATTTATTGTTACAGCTGCTGATGTTATACATTCATTTGCTTCTCCAGCTTTAGGTATTAAATGTGATGCTTATCCAGGTAGATTAAATCAAGTTTCTGTACTTATTAACAGAGAAGGTACATTCTTTGGACAATGTTCAGAAATATGTGGTATATTACATAGTTCTATGCCTATAGTTATACAAAGTGTGAGTTTAGAAAAATTCTTACTTTGATTACAAGAACAATAGGCTTAAGTCTGTTCTTATTAAGAATAAGAATACTATTCTTATAAAAAAAAAAAAGAAAAAAAAATAATTTAATGATTAAACATACAATGAATTTATCCTTAATACTTTTTTTAATCGGAATCTTAGGTTTCGTGTTAAATAGAAAAAATGTGATATTAATGCTTATTTCAATTGAAATAATGCTTTTAGCTATTACATTCCTTATTTTGATTAGTTCACTTAGCTTTGATGATATATTAGGCCAAACATATGCTATATATATTATAGCAATCGCTGGTGCAGAATCAGCAATAGGTTTAGGTATTCTAGTTGCATTTTATAGATTAAGAGGAAGTATTTCAATAGAATATAAATAATGTATCTAGCTATTATTACTTTACCATTATTAGGATCAATAGTTTCAGGCTTTTTTGGTAGAAAAGTTGGAGTTAGTGGTGCACAATTAATATCATGTACATGTGTAATAATAACAACAATATTAGCTATGATAACATTTTTTGAAGTTGGTATGAATAATATTCCAACATCTATAAATCTTTTTAGATGAATTGATAGTGAATCACTTAATGTATTATGAAGTTTTAATTTTGATAGTTTAACAGTATCTATGTTAATACCTGTTTTAATCGTTAGTTCTTTAGTACATTTATATTCAATAGGATATATGAGTCATGATCCCCATAATCAAAGATTTTTTAGTTATTTAAGTTTATTTACTTTTATGATGATTATACTTGTAACATCTAATAATTTTTTATTAATGTTTGTAGGATGAGAAGGTGTAGGTATTTGTTCTTATCTATTAGTTAGTTTCTGATTTACTAGAATAGCAGCAAATCAAAGTTCTATGTCTGCTCTGTTAACTAACAGAGTAGGAGATACCTTTTTAACTATAGGTATGTTTGCTATTTTATGATCTTTTGGTAATGTTGATTATGCTACTGTTTTTTCATTAGCTCCTTTTGTTAATGAAAATATTGTTACTATTATAGGTATATGTCTTTTAATTGGTGCTATGGCTAAAAGTTCTCAAGTTGGATTACATGTTTGATTACCTATGGCTATGGAAGGTCCTACACCTGTTAGTGCTTTAATACATGCAGCTACTATGGTAACGGCTGGTGTATATTTATTAATGCGTACTAGTCCTTTAATTGAATACAGTTCAACTGTATTGATTTTATGTTTATGATTAGGAGCTATTACTACTGTATTTAGTAGTCTTATAGGTTTATTTCAACAAGATATTAAAAAAGTTATTGCTTATTCTACAATGAGTCAATTAGGTATGATGGTAATAGCAGTTGGTTTATCTTCATATAATGTTGCTTTATTTCATTTAGTGAATCATGCTTTTTATAAGGGATTGTTATTCTTGGGAGCAGGAGCTGTAATTCATGCTGTGGCTGATAATCAAGATTTTAGAAAATATGGTGGTTTAAGACCATTTTTACCTTTAAGTTACTCGGTAATGTTAATAGCAAGTCTTAGTTTAGTAGCTTTCCCATTTATGACAGGCTTTTATAGTAAAGATTTTATTTTAGAATCTGCTTATGGTGAATTTTACTTCAGTAGTATAGTAGTTTATTTTATTGCTACTATTGGTGCAATGTTCACTACTTTATACTCTGTTAAAGTTTTATTTTTAACTTTTTTAACAAATCCTAATGGACCTGTAATTAATTATAAACATGCTCATGAAGGTAATATTTATATGAGTTTACCTTTAATTATACTAGCTATTTTTTCTATATTTTTTGGATATATTACTAAAGACATATTTATAGGATTAGGTTCAGATTTTTTTGTGGATAATAGCCTATTTATTCACCCTATGCATGAAATAATGATAGATACTGAATTTGCTGTTCCAGTTTTATATAAATTATTACCTTTAATATTTACTATATCTCTTAGTGTTATAGCAATTATTATGTCTGAATTTGTACCTAAATTACTTATTAACTTTAAATTTTCTAGATTTGGTTATAATATATTTGGGTTCTTTAATCAAAGATTTTTTGTTGAACTTTTATATAATAAATATATTACAGGTAAAGTTTTTGAATATGGAGGTCAAACAACTAAGTTTTTAGATAAAGGAATTATTGAAGAATTAGGACCTTACGGTTTAGAAAAAAATTTTGTTAGTTTAAGTTATAATATAAGTAGTTTAAATACTGGTGTGATTACAACTTATGCTTTATATATATTGATAGGATTTATTATATATATGTTAACACCTTCTTTAAGTGTGGTAAATAGTAGTTATTTACTTTTAATAATTTTAACTTTAAATATATTGTAAAAAGCTTATAATCATAATAAAAGTTTTTTACTTTAAAGTAAAAACAAAGTGATTAATATAAAAATATTACTTAAAAAAAATAGGGCAAATATGTAGTAATTATTTCTATATATCTTTAATGCCTTTGGTTATGTTCGTAGATACATGCGTTGTGCGGCTGGATTAATAATCCGATTTGATAGTCAATTTCGACTGCAGGTAGGTATGTATTGCATAATATGCAATAGTATTTTTAAAACCTACATTTATATAATGACCAAAAATAAAATAAAATTATTATAAAAAAAAATGAGAATATTTAAAAGTTATCCTTTTTTAAAACTAGTTAATTCTTATATAATAGATGCTCCTGTGCCATCTAATATAAATTACTTATGAAATTTCGGTTCTTTATTGGCCCTTTGTTTAGTTATACAAATAGTTACGGGTGTGACTTTAGCTATGCACTATAACCCTAGTGTATTGGAAGCTTTTAATTCAGTAGAACATATTATGCGTGATGTTAATAATGGTTGATTAGTACGTTATTTACATAGTAATACGGCTTCAGCTTTCTTTTTTTTAGTATACTTACATATGGGTAGAGGTTTATATTATGGATCATTCAGAAATCCTAGAGCATTAACATGAACTATAGGTACAATTATTTTCTTATTAATGATTGTTACTGGTTTCTTGGGATATGTTCTACCATACAGCCAAACATCTTTATGAGGTGCTACAGTTATTACTAACTTAATGAGTGCTATACCATGAATAGGACAAGACTTAGTGGAATTTATTTGAGGAGGTTTTTCTGTTAATAATGCTACTTTAAATAGATTCTTTGCTTTACATTTTTTATTACCTTTTGTATTAGCTGCTCTAGTTTTAATGCATTTAATAGCTCTTCATGATACTGCAGGAGCAAATAATCCTTTAGGTATATCAGCTAATTATGATAGATTATCTTTTGCTCCTTATTACTTATTTAAAGATTTAATAACTATATTTATCTTTATTTTAGTATTAAGTACATTTGCATTTTTAATGCCTAATGCTTTAGGAGATACTGATAATTATATTATGGGTAATCCTATGCAAACTCCTTCTTCTATTGTCCCTGAATGATATTTACTACCTTTCTATGCTATATTAAGATCTATACCTAATAAATTGTTAGGAGTTATTGCTATGCTTGCTGCTATTTTAATATTATTAGCTATGCCATTTAGTGATTTAGGTAAATGTAGAGGTATGGCATTTAGACCTTTAGCTAAAGTATCATTCTATATATTTATTGCTGTTTTCTTAATATTAATGGTGTTGGGAGCTAAACACGTTGAATCTCCTTATATAGAATTGGGACAAATAACTACTGTTATATATTTTGGTTATTTCTTAGTACTAGTTCCTGGTATAAGCTTATTAGAAAATACTTTTAGTGAATTAAATAATTCAAATAGACATATAAATTAATATGAAATAAAATTACTTTAATTAAAGGAATGTATTATTATTAGGCATCTTTAGGTAAACATAACTTTATAACTAAAGATGAAATTATTACTAAATAATAAGAGTGTATATATTATACCAAAATTTATAAGTAAAATTGGTAATTATATTATAGATAGAATAAATAATATTATTTATTTTTATATTATACATATAAAAAATATGTATAAAGGAAGATTTCTTTGTTGGTAAAGAAAATTTATATGCTTAATTTTAAACATTAAATTGTCAAAGGTTCAATTCCTTTTCTTCCTTTAGTTATTTATTAAAAAGGAATTTTAAAGTATTAAAGTAATTTTATTTACGTTTATATTACAATTTATACTTTATGTCTAAATTTTACCAGAATTATAACTATACTATAATTATAATATGAACAAACCAGTTAAGCATATACTATCTATATATTTAAATATATAGATAATATATGAAAAAAGGATAGTATTGATATAAATTTTTTTTTGTCAATCTCAGATACCATGTACTTTAAAGAATTTTCTGTATCAGATAGAGAATCTGAAGAGGGAAGTTGGTCTAGTTTATCAGTTTTAAAAGCAAATATATCTTTATGAACAGAAAGATGATTCTTATCATCAAATGCTAAAGATATAGGGACATTATACCTTATATTTGCTCTATTTTCAGGACTATTAGGTACAGCTTTTTCTGTATTAATAAGATTAGAATTAAGTGGACCTGGAGTTCAATATATAGCAGATAATCAATTATACAATAGTATAATTACTGCTCATGCTATTTTAATGATATTTTTCATGGTTATGCCTGCTTTAATAGGAGGTTTTGGTAATTTCTTATTACCATTATTAGTAGGAGGTCCTGACATGGCATTTCCTCGATTAAATAATATAAGTTTTTGATTATTATTACCAAGTCTATTCTTATTTTTATTTGCTAGTGTTATAGAAAATGGTGCGGGTACAGGATGAACTCTTTATCCTCCTTTAAGTGGTATACAAAGTCATAGTGGACCTAGTGTAGATTTAGCTATATTTGCTTTACACTTATCTGGTATAAGTAGTTTATTAGGTGCAATAAACTTTATAACAACTATACTTAATATGAGAAGTCCTGGAGTAAAATTACATAAACTTGCTTTATTTGGTTGAGCTGTAGTAGTTACAGCTGTATTATTGTTATTATCATTACCAGTGTTAGCTGGTGCAATTACAATGGTTTTAACTGATAGAAATTTTAACACATCTTTTTTTGAAGCTGCAGGAGGTGGTGATCCTATATTATACCAACATCTTTTCTGATTCTTCGGTCACCCTGAAGTTTATATATTAATTATACCAGGATTTGGTATAATTAGTACTACAATATCAGCTAGCTCTAATAAGAGTGTATTTGGATATTTAGGTATGGTATATGCTATGATGTCTATAGGAGTTTTAGGTTTTGTAGTTTGAAGTCATCATATGTATACAGTTGGTTTAGATGTAGATACAAGAGCTTATTTTACAGCTGCTACATTAATTATTGCTGTACCTACTGGTATTAAAATATTCAGTTGATTAGCTACATGTTATGGTGGATCTTTACAATTAACTCCTTCAATGTTATTTGCTTTAGGATTTGTATTTATGTTTACAATTGGTGGATTAAGTGGAGTAGTTCTGGCGAATGCATCTCTTGATATAGCTTTTCATGATAAACATTTATTTTTATTCTCTATTATTACTGTAGTATCAAATATTATTTTAACTAATAGAGAAAAAATTTGTTATAAAATATATAATAATGATTTTATTGAAAAATTTTGAGTAGGTTTAATGGATGGCAATGGTAATATACAAATTAATATAAATAAGAAAAAACTAGAGTATATATTTATCATTAAATTGAATTCTTTAAAATCAAATTACAACATGCTAATTACTATAGCCAAAACTATAGGTTGGAAACGTTAAAATTTCTAATAAATATGTAATATGGTTATTGGACGATATAAAGTATATTTCTTATATAATAAGAATTCTTGAAAAGTATCCACCTTTAACTATAAGATTAAATAGTCAATTTGAGTTTTTTAAAGCTTGTTTAAAAAATAATTTAAAAGTTTCTAAAAAAGATAGCTTATATTTTTTTTCAAGAAACAAAAAATTAAATTTTACCTCTAAATTTACTATTATTAATAAATTTAATAATAAATTAATTGATCCTAACTATTTTCATGCTTGATTAAGCGGATTTTTGGAAATAAAGGGTTATTTTTTGGTGAACATAAAAAAAGATAATACTTATTCTTATTCATTTTTTATAGAACATAATAGTGATTATTATATATTATATAATATATATAAATTATATAATATAAATGTTAAAATTAAAAATATTAATAATATGTCATATACACTAAGAACTTTTAATAAAAATATTTTAAATAGTATATTAAATCATTGCATATCGTACCCTTTACAAGGTGAAAAATCTCAATTAATGAATCAATTCATAAAAATATTTTACAAATAATTTATAGTGTCATGTTGTCTTGCTACTATGGAATTAGCGTTTTGTTTTTGTCTTTCTTTTACCATTTTTTCCGGTAATATTTTAAAATTATTGCTAACGGTGGAGTTTCATAAAGTATATAAAAGCATATACATAATAATTTGTGAAAGTATACCGTGGAAACCAAAGCATATAATGAATACCTAGTCTTATATGTTAGTAGGATCTGTAGAGACTATACGTGGCAATCGAAGACTTTATAGTTAAGTTATTAGATAAAATCTAGTCCATATAATAATTTAAAACGAAAGATTATATATTTTTTTATGTTTAAATTAAAAAAATTACTTATTAGTAGTGGTGTGTGAACCACTAGTAATAATAATGATTAACTTTGTTATTATTGCTTTTTTGTCTGTCTCTTTGGTTGTTGTTTGTCCCTTTGGTTATTGTTTGTCCCTTTGGTTATTTATCTATTTGAATTGATTAACAAGTTAATCAATTCAAATTAATTGACTCAAATATATATTATCTTTAATTAGATATCAATGAATAACGATATATCTATCATTTAAAAACAAAAAAAATTAATCATGATGTCAGAATTTATGGAAATAGTTGATCAAATTGATGCATTAATACCACAATTTGCAGGATTTATAGATCAATTTAATACATTAGTAAATCAAAAGAGTATTAATGTAATTTCGGATTCTTGCGGTAATATGTCTATAGATGTACCCCATGATATGCCAAGTAAAGAAGCTGATAATGTTAGCAAAAGAATATCTATTATAGATAGTTTAATTGAATCTCATAATATTACTATAACAGATTTATTTGAAAGAGGATTTAATATTGAAAACAAGTTAAAATCAGATAATGGTAATAACATTTCAGAATTAGTAAATAAAAAAGCTGAATTTAATAAGCTTAGAAATTCTTATCAACACATTCGTTAATAAAGATAAATTATTTTATAGACTTACTATGTTGTAGCACATTTCCATTATGTTTTAAGTATGGGTGCAGTATTTGCATTATTTAGTGCTTGATATTTTTGAATACCAAAAATGTTAGGGTTAGATTATAATAAAATGTTAGGTAAAGTACATTTCTGAATATTCTTTGCAGGAGTTAATATTACATTCTTCCCTCAACACTTCTTAGGTCTTCAAGGAATGCCTCGTAGAATAAGTGATTATCCTGATGCTTTCGCAGGTTGAAATTTAGTAAGTTCATTTGGAAGTATAATAAGTGTGGTAGCTATATTTTTATTTTTACATATAGTTTATTTACAATTAGTTTATGGTAAGGCTACAAGTCGTTATCCATGATTAACTCCACAATTTTATAGTGATACTTTACAAACACTTCAAAATAGATCTTACCCTTCTTTAGAATGAGGATTAAGTAGTCCTCCTAAACCTCATGCATTTGTAAGTTTACCTCTGCAAAGTTAGTTTTACTTTGTCTTTTATAAACAATTGTTTATAAAAATGATAATAAGACTTATTATAGTAATAAGAATTCAATTTATACGAAAATTATAAATAGAAATTTAATATATTTAATATATATTAAAGGATATGTTGTAGATGGTTCTACATTTTGATTGCAGATCTTAAATATGGGGTTCGATTCCTCCATATCCTTTAAGTCTATTGATATTATATATAATATTAATATTCTATGTATTATACTATAAATTTTATAGTATAATAAAGTAGTAACCTATTTAGTACTTAATTCTAATATAAATGGTTTTTATTTATACTTAATTTAAGTGTATACAATTAATAAATTTAAATAAAATGATACAAGCTGCAAAATTAATAGGTACAGGATTAGCAACTACAGGTTTAATAGGTGCTGGTGTAGGTATTGGTGTAGTATTTGGTGCTTTAATATTAGGTGTAGCTAGAAACCCTTCATTAAGAGGTCAATTATTCTCATATGCTATATTAGGTTTTGCTTTTGCAGAAGCTACAGGTTTATTTGCTCTTATGATGGCATTCTTATTATTATTTGGTGTTTAATTATTTAATTAAAAGTATAATATAATTTGATTATATTATATAATTCTTATTAGCTCAATGGTAGAGCGGGATACTTCTAATATCTAGACCCAAGTTCGAATCTTGGATGAGAGTTCTTATTTTAACTATTTTTCTTTGTCTTTCAGATTTAATAATACATGACTTTAGAAAAAATAAAGTTATTTTTAAACCAATAGTTTAATTGTATAAATATAATTGGATATAGTAACTATATTTTGTATATATTAACTATGTATATATATATTAAAATAATTATGCTTTATTTACCAACTTTAATTTCAATATTAGAAGTATTGTTAGTATCTGTTCCTGTTTTATTAACAGTAGCTTATGTTACTGTGGCGGAAAGAAAAACAATGGCTAGTATGCAAAGAAGATTAGGTCCTAATATAGTAGGATATTATGGTCTTTTACAAGCATTTGCAGATGCTTTAAAACTTTTATTAAAAGAGTATGTTTCACCTACACAAGCCAATTTAGTTTTATTTTTTCTTGGTCCTATCATAACTTTAATATTTTCATTATTAGGTTATTTAGTTATACCTTATGGTCCTGGTTTGGCTTTAAGTGATTTTAATTTAGGTATACTATACATGTTAGCAGTGTCTTCATTATCAACTTACGGTATATTATTAGCTGGTTGAAGTGCTAATAGTAAATATGCTTTCCTTGGTTCATTGAGAAGTACAGCACAATTAATAAGTTATGAACTTATTTTAAGTTCAGCTATTTTACTTGTTATAATGTTAACTGGTAGTTTAAATGTTACTGTAAATATAGAAGCCCAAAGAGCTATATGGTTTATAGTTCCTTTATTTCCTATATTTATCATATTTTTTATAGGGTCTATAGCAGAAACTAATAGGGCTCCTTTTGATCTTGCTGAGGCCGAATCTGAACTTGTTAGTGGGTTTATGACAGAACATGCGGCAGTTATTTTTGTATTTTTTTTCTTAGCTGAATATGCTAGTATTGTATTAATATGTATATTAACTAGTATTCTATTTTTAGGTGGTTATTTATATATTAATATACCCTCTTTATTTGAATTAGTTCAATATTTTGATTTTGATTATTATATGAACAATAAAGATAATGAGAGTATATTATTAAATCCTTTAATAGAAGGATTAATGTATGGGTTATCATTAGGTCTTAAATCATGTATTATGATTTTTGTGTTTATATGAGCTAGAGCTTCATTTCCTAGAATAAGATTCGATCAATTAATGTCTTTCTGTTGAACTATATTATTACCTATTGTAATAGCTTTTATAATATTAGTACCTTGTATATTATACAGTTTTGATATATTACCTAGTAATATATATTTATTATAATAGTTATAAAAATAATAAAAGGATAGTATTATAATAATTCTATTTATTATATTTTTTTTTATAGCCTATAAACTGTATAGTTAGGTATAGTGTTAGCAAAGATTAAATTAATAATCCTGAGGGTAATTAGTTTTTCATCTCAAATAAGATGTTACTTACATTATTACTGTGTATACCATTATTAGGTATATTCACTATCTCTGCAGGAATGTCTTACAATATATCCAGTTCTAATACTATCTGAATTAAGAAAGTAGGTATAGCTACTACTGTACTAAATTTACTGGTATCTTTATTAATATTTTTTTTATTTGACTATAGTAGTAATCAATTTCAATTTGTTAAAGAATATTATGAAATAAGTTATTTTGACTTTTATTTAGGATTAGATGGGTTATCAATATATTTTGTATTGTTAACTACTATTATTAGTCCTATAGCTTTATTAAGTAATTGAACATCAATTAATGAAAACGTCAGATCATATGTTGTAATAATATTATTATTAGAAACATTATTATTAGCAGTTTTTTTAGTATTAGACATATTATTATTTTATATTTTTTTTGAAAGTATATTACCTCCACTGTTTATATTAATTGGACTATTTGGTTCAAGTAATAAAGTTAGAGCAAGCTTTTATCTTTTCTTATACACATTGTTAGGATCTTTATTCTTATTGTTATCAATATTAAGTATTTCTTCAATAATGGGTACTACTGATTTTGATGCTTTATATAAAACTAATTTTAATTATTCTACACAATTATTTTTATTTTATGGTATATTTATAGCGTTTGCTGTAAAAACTCCAACTATATTTTTAAATACATGATTATTAAAGGCTCATGTTGAATCACCTTTAAGTGGTAGTATAATATTAGCAGCTATTGTATTAAAACTAAGTTTATATGGTATTTTTAGATTAATATTACCTTTATTACCTAAAGCTTCTTTAGATTATACTTATATAATATATCTTATAGGTGTAATAACAATAATATATGCTAGTTTTAGTACTTTAAGAACTATTGATGTAAAAGAACTGATTGCATATAGTTCTGTATCACATGCAGCAGTATATCTTATAGGTGTATTTAGTAATACAATACAAGGTATAGAAGGTGGTATACTATTAGGTTTAGCACACGGATTTGTATCTAGTGGTTTATTTATTTGTGCAGGAGGTGTATTATATGACAGATCAGGTACTAGACTAATAAGTTTTTATAGAGGTACTGCACAAATGATGCCATTGTTTTCTATACTATTCTTTATTTTATCTTTAGGTAATTGTGGTGTTCCTCTTACTTTAAATTTCATAGGAGAATTTATGTCTCTTTATGGTGTATTTGAAAGATTACCATTATTAGGTATATTTGCTAGTTCTTCTATCGTATTTTCTGCTGCATATACAATATATATGTATAACAGAATAGCCTTTGGAGGATCATTTAGTAAATTTTTCGAAGCTAATTTACCTGATGTAAGTAAACGTGAATTTTTTATTTTATTTACTTTAGTTATATTTACAGTAACATTTGGTATTTACCCTGCTCCTATATTAGATGGTTTACATTATTCAGTTTCTTCATTAATATATAGTAATATATAATTATATAATTATATATTAGAAGGAATATTTATAAAAATACAAATAATATTCCCATATAACCATTTAATAATCTAATTAATATTTTTAAATTATTAATGGAAAAATATAGTAATTTTAATATAAAAAATTACTTTAGACCCAAATATTTATTATCTTTAATTAGATAACAATGAATAACGATATATCTATCATTTAAAAACAGAACAAATATAAAAATGCCACAATTAGTACCCTTTTACTTTATTAATCAAGTAACATTTGCTTTTATATTTCTTGTAGTAATATTATATGTATTATCAAAATATGTATTACCTAGATTTGTACGTTTATTTGTATCTCGTATGTTTATAAGTAAATTATAATAAATAATAAGTAAATTATAATAAATAATAACTTATTACTCATTATAATCCTTATGTAATATTCCTGATATATTTTACTAGATGTTTAATTATCTAGTTTAGAATATTAATAGCTTAAATTTTTGTTATACTAGTCATAAATCAATTGAAAAGTAATATAAAAATTAATATTAAATATTCTTAGTGTAAATAATATATCTTTTAATAAGAATGAAAAAAAAAGTTATTAATATGGATTTCAACATATTTAATACTGCCAGTCCTCTAGATCAGTTTGAAATAAGAAATTTATTAAGTCTAGATGCTCCTATATTAGGAAATCTACACATTTCATTAACAAATATTGGACTGTACTTGACTATAGGTACTATATTTATATTAAGTATAAATATACTCGCAACAAATTACAATAAAATAATAAGTAATAGTTGATCAGTAAGTCAAGAAACTTTATATGCAACTATACATAGTATAGTTGTAAATCAAATAAATCCTACAAAAGGACAAATATATTTCCCTTTTATATATACTTTATTCATATTTATATTAGTAAATAATTTAATAGGTATGGTTCCATATAGCTTTGCATCAACAAGTCATTTCGTATTAACATTCTCTCTGAGTTTTACTATTGTTTTAGGTGCAACTATATTAGGATTCCAAAAACATGGTTTAGAATTCTTTTCTTTACTTGTGCCAGCTGGTTGTCCTTTACCTTTATTACCTTTACTAGTATTAATTGAATTTATATCATATTTATCTAGAAATGTATCTTTAGGACTTAGATTAGGTGCTAATATATTAAGTGGTCATATGTTATTAAATATTTTAGCAGGTTTCACTTATAGTATAATGACATCAGGGTTTATATTCTTTTTTTTAGGATTAATTCCTTTAGCTTTTATTATAGCATTTTCTGGTTTAGAATTAGGAATTGCATTTATACAAGCTCAAGTTTTTGTAGTTTTAACTAGTAGTTATATAAAAGACGGTTTAGATTTACATTAACTTTATTTAAATAAATTGCTATTATACTTTTAAGTACTATAAAATATTAACCAACATATAACAAATAATATATTTATATATGTTTGGGTATCTAAGATTATATGGTAAATCTTCTTAGTTCGAATCTAAGTAATCTAAAACGTATAAAAAGTATATAATAGGCATATTTCAGTGATACTTATAGTTTATGTTATGTGCTATGTAACATAGGAAAGTCCAAAACTTATAAATGTAGTACACAGTAAATGAGTACATTGTGAAAACATAGGTATTTAATAGAAAATAAGAATCATTTTATGTAATAATTATATAATAAATGTTGTAACATAATAAAGAATGATTTTATGAACACACAAGCCTATAAATAAGTCTTTATATAGATAATGGCTAACACAGGAACCGGCTTAAATCTATTCTGAATAAAAAAAAATTTTTTTTAATTAATTTATAAATAACTTTAATTAAAGATTACTTATTAGTAATGGTATGAAATTAATTATACCATCTTTCTTTTTTGAGTTTGATGATGGCTCTGAATGAACACTGTTCAAGTGCTTGACACATGCTAATCGAACGTCTAATTTAATATATAAATCAATATATTTTATTAGAAGTGGTGTACAGGTGAGTAAAATATATTTTGGCTACCTCAAAGTAAGGTATAAATACCTTATAAAAAAAAAGAAATTATAATTTCGCTTTGAGAAGACAATAAATATAACGGATAGGTAGTAGATAAGGTAATGACTTAACTAGCTTAAAATTCCGTAATCGAGGCTGAGAGGTCGATCGATCACATTGGGTCTGGAAAAACCCCAATACGTATAGTACAGCAGTGGGGAATATTGGTCAATGGCCTAACGGCTGAACCAGCAACTTGAAAGAATGTATAGCTTCGGCTAACTAAATTTTTTTTAATGAAAATATAATAATCTAATAAATTATTATTAATAAATTAATTAGCTGTATAAATTTAATAAAAATTTTATTAAATTTTTAACTGAATTAACTCAGGCAGGAAATAAAGTATCGATTTTGTCGAATAAAGTTCTGAATATTAAACTGATAATGACAATTTAATATTCATATGTCTTGACCAAATTGCGTGCCAGCAGTCGCGGTAATACGTAGAAGACTAGTGTTATTCATCTTTATTAGGTTTAAAGGGTACCTAGACGGTAAAAATCAGCCTAAAAAAGGTACGGTTTTACTAGAGTTATATATGATGAGGGGAGTATTTAAGGAGTAGAGTTGAAATTTTATGATACCTTAAGGACTGGTAACGGCGAAAGCGACCTTTTATTTAATAACTGACGTTGAGGGACGAAGGCTTGGGTAGCGAATAGGATTAGGTACCCTAGTAGTCCAAGCAGAAAATGATGAATGCCATAGGTTAGATAATTTGGCCTATAAATGAAAGTGTAAGCATTTCACCTCAAGAGTAATGTGGCAACGCAGGAACTGAAATCATTAGACCGTTTCTGAAACCAGTAGTGATGTATGTTATTTAATTCGTAAGTACGCGAAAAACCTTACCACAATTTGAATATTATCATTATTAAATATATTATATTTAATTTGATATTACAAGTGTTGCACGGCTGTCTTCAGTTAATGTCGTGAGATATTGGTTTAATCCTTTAAATTAACGGAAGCCCTTGCTTTATTTATTTCTTAAGAGAAAAATAAAGCAGTTCACCATTACATTGGATATGATAATAGGGACCAAGACAAGTCATCATGACCTTAATATTGTGGGCGATCGACGTGCCGCATATCCCTATACAAAATGATGCGAAAATGTGAATTTGAGCTAATCTAATTAAAATAGGGTATAATATGGATTGTAGTCTGAAATTCGACTACGTTAATAAGGAATTACTAGTAATCGTGAATCACCACGTCACGGTGGATTTAATCTCAGATTGGTACTTACTACTCGTCAGGCGCCGAAAGTAGTGTGTGCAATAAGTTTGGTTCATTATTTTTAGTTACTCTAAAGAATCGACTTTAGCTTTAAAAATAATAAATCTTCGTATGCGTGACTTCAATGGGTGTTAAGTCGTAATATGGTTCATGTAGGGGAACTTGCATGGGGTTTATTAGTATTAAAAATAATATATTGTATATAAGAAATTATATATAAAGTTTATATTAGGAATGTTTTATGCAAATTGATGAAACAGCAATTGTATTTAATTTCAGTTCGACTCTGAAATAGACTTTAGGGAATATTGTCCCTTTTTTTTATAAAATACATTTTATTATGAAAAATATTAAATGTTTAAAAAGATATAAATTTTCTTTAAGAAGAAAATTTGATATTTTGAACGAAAATAAAAATAAGATAGGCATATATATGTTATATAACATAATAACTAATCAGTGTTATGTTGGAAGATCTACTAGTTTAGCTAAGAGATTTAGTAATTATTATAATTATAATTACTTGAATAATAATATTAATAGAGATATTTGTAAAAATTTGTTGGAATAGTATAAAGAAAATTTTTATTTAGAAATTTTAGAATATTGTGATGATAATGAATTTTTGGGGCATCGGGAACAATATTATATTGGTATAATTAATCCTGTATATAATAAACAAAAAACAGCTAAATATAGTAAACGTCAAGGTTATTTAATTAATATTATAAATATAAAGGATAATTCAAATAAAACCTATTATTCTATAGCAGAAGCTGCAAAAAGTTTAGGAATTAGTTCTTCAACAGTATCTCGTTATTTAAATACTAATAAAGTATTTAAAGATATTTATTATTTTAAAGTAATAAAAAAATAAATTATTATTAAGGAAGGTTCCGTTTGTTGGTATGGCGGGTTGAGCTGTAAACTCAGTAGCATTATGCTGTCGAAGGTTCGATTCCTTTTCTTCCTATTAATTTTATTATAACTTTTTTAGATAAAATTTAAATTAATTTGCCCTTATAGCTCAACGGTAGAGCAAGATACTGTTAATATCAAGATATATGTTCGACTCATATTTAGGGCTATACTCAAAGTTATAAAAAGCGTGTTAGCATAATGGCAATGTTAAGTGTTTCGGCCACTATTATGCAGGTTCGAATCCTGTACACGTTTATTTTTCTTTATGTACTATTATATCCTCTTAAAAATATTTATCTAAAGGTTTAGATAGTGAGGTTTTATTACAATAAAAAGATATTAATAATTTATTTATTTTAAGTGAAAATTACACTAATGGTTATAGGGGAGAAGTATTAGATGTTATTTCACTATTAGCTATATTATGTGGAATACTTGTTATTATAAGCAAAAATCCTATAGTGTCCGTTTTGTTCTTAATAGGGTTGTTTTTAAGTATATCTAGTTACTTAATTATTTTAGGTCTAAGTTTTATAGGTTTATCTTATTTATTAGTATATGTAGGAGCCGTCTCTATATTATTTCTTTTTATATTAATGTTAATTAATATAAGAGTTAGTGAATTATTAAGCTATACTAGTAACAGTATACCATTAGCTATACTTATTACAATATCATTTAATTATCCTGTTTATCAAATATTACCTTATAGTATAGCTGCTTTTAATAGTTATACTGTAGATTTAAATAATACATTAAACGATATGTGATATAATAATTATAGTGATTATTTAAACAAATTTTTTAAATTAAATAGTATGGAATTAGATAAAGGTGAAATATCATTTGTGACAAGTAAAATATGAGATGGTAATTTATCAGAAACTAGTCATATTACAACTATAGGTAATATTATGTACACTAGTTATAGTATGTGATTAATAATTACTTCTATTATACTATTACTAGCCATGGTGGGTGCTATTGTAATTACAATAAAACAAAAAAATTAAAATACATTAAATTCTATAAATTTAATGTAAATTTAAAGGGATTAGCTCAATGGTAGAGCGACCGTTTTACACGCGGTAGGTCAAGTGTTCAAATCACTTATTCCTTATAAAAATATGATATATATTTATATCATACTTTTCAAAGTTTATAACTATAAACTTTATGTGAAAATTAAATACCAAGTATGTAAAAAATATTGTTATACCTTTTATGATTATTATGAAGTAAAAAGAAAGGAGTTAAATGATTAAATAACATTATCATATAAAATTATTATAAATATTTAAGTATAATATATGAAACATTCAAACAGAAGTCTTTTTCAAGGCCATCCTTTTCATTTAGTGTCTCCTTCACCATGGCCTATTTATACAAGTATTAGTTTATTAAATCTTACTACTAGTGGAGTTTTAACTATGCATGGATTTGCACACGCCCATTACTTTTTAATGGCTGCTTTTATAGCTTTAATTAGCTCAATGTCTTTCTGATGACGTGATGTTGTTTCAGAAGCTACTTATTTAGGAAATCACACATTAGCAGTACAAAAAGGACTTAATATGGGTGTTGTTTTATTTATAGTTTCAGAAGCATTATTTTTCTTAGCTATATTTTGAGCTTTTTTCCACAGTGCATTATCACCTACAGTAGAATTAGGAGCTCAATGACCTCCTATGGGTATAGAAGCTGTTAACCCTTTTGAATTACCTTTACTTAATACAGTTATACTATTATCTTCAGGGGCTACTGTGACATACGCTCATCATTCTTTAATACAAGGTAATAGAAGTGGAGCACTTTATGGTTTAATAGCAACAGTGATATTAGCTATAATTTTCACAGGTTTTCAAGGTATAGAATATACAGTTTCTTCATTTACTATTAGTGATGGAGCTTTTGGTTCTTGTTTTTATTTTGGTACAGGCTTTCACGGTCTTCATGTTATGATAGGTACTGCTTTCATTGCTGTTGGTTTATGACGTGTTTATGCTTACCATTCTACTGATAACCATCATCTTGGTATGGAAGCCGGTATTTTATACTGACATTTTGTTGATGTAGTTTGATTATTCTTATTTATCTCTATATACTATTGAGGTTCTTAATTATTTTCTTTTTGAGAATATCTCTCATTTTCTAAATATAAATAGTATAGATATGGAAATATTATATATATTAAAATTAGTATAATAATTATACATATATACTTATACTATATATAAGAGGCCTTAGTTTAATGGTTAAAATTCAAGACTTTTAATCTTTGTGATATCGGTTCGAATCCGATAGGCCTTATACCTTTTTAATAGTATATAATTTTAAAAGCTTTTATATAAGGTTTAACAGTTATAGGTTAATGGTAGACTTGCTTCCTTCCAAGTAGTATGTATCGGTTCGAATCCGATTAACTGTAAATTTTTTCATACAATTAATAATAAAAAAAAAATAGGGTTAATATCCTAATAGGTAAGGAACTCCTTTGTCAAGGGAGTATATATCGGTTCGAATCCGGTTTAACCCGTTTCAATTATGTATAATTGATATAAGGAAAGGTTGCTATTGGTAAAGCGAGCCTTTTGCTAAAGGGTGTCTTTTAGACCTGAGAGTTCGAATCTCTTCTTTTCCGAAGTAAGTACAACGAAATTTATTAGGATTATAAATAGTTATAATCCTAAGAAAGAGTATAGGTTAACGGTAAACTCGGAAACTTCAAATTTCTCATTATCAGTTCAAATCTGATTACTCTTGTAAAATTCCTTAGCTTAGTTGGTAAAGCATATTTTTGATAAGGATATGTCCAGTGTTCGATTCACTGAGGAATTAATTAAGGGAGTTGACCGAGTTTGGTTTATGGTGACTAGCTTGAAACTAGTTTGATTTAATAGATCACATGGGTTCGAATCCCCTACTTCCTGAGGATTTAGGTTTAAAGGTTTAAAAAAAAAATTTTTTTTTATTTATTTTTAATAAACCTATAAAAAACATGAATTTAATATAATATCTTTATTATATTAATATACCCTATATTAGAAAATAATATATTACAGGTTGAAGCCTAATGGTTGGGCGCTTCTTTTGGGTAGAAGAATTTCGTAGTTCGAATCTACGCAACCTGACAAAAGGTCTAAGTAACCTGAAAAGTGTAAAAAGTATAAAACCTATATTATACATAATACATTTTATATATTACTTATTAGTAATGTGATGTGATTGATATCAATAGAATATTTTTATATTATAAATTTTATAATATAAGGAAGTATACAAAGAAACTATTATGGATACCTAGCTATATATTAAAGAGAGTGCAATTTAATTTGTGTTATAATTTTTACACATGTACTCTTAGAGAAATTCAATATTAAACAAAGTGAACTGAAATATCTTAGTAACTTTAGGAAAAGAAATCAAACGAGATTTTATGATTAGTGAGAACGAAAGTAAAGAAGCCTAATAAATATCAGCATATTAAAATATATTGTTATAAATATTTTAAAAAAGCTATTATTAATAATAGTAAGAAAAAAAGAAGCATAACATGAATTAAAAAATTTAATTGTAATAAACAATTAAAATTCACTGATAATTTAATTAAGTAAAATGGGCAAAACCTGTTTGAAAAAAGGGGAACCTTCCTCTAAGGCTAAATATAATATATAAGCGATAGTGAAAAGTACTGTGAGGGAAAGGTTTGAAATAGTAGTTTTATAAGCAGCTCAAGTAAATTTTAATAAAAAAAAAGTAAGAGCGTACCTTTTGCATAATGGGTCAGCAAGTTAATGATAGATGCGAGCATATGTATTACATATGCCCAGATAAACCAATTATAATCTAATGAAATAGTATCTAAAATTAGACCCGAAGCCTAGTGATCTTACTATAATCAGGATTATAAAAGTCCGAACGGGTTATCGTTGTAAAGATATCCGAAGAATTGTGGTAAGTAAGTGAAAGACAATACTGACTAGGATAGCTGGTTTTCTGCGAAATCTATATAAGTAGGTAATTCAAATTACATCTTAGCAGGTACAGAACTGTGATCTCAGGTAATTATCATAATTTAATAAATATTTTATATTTATTAAAAATGGACTTACATATATCGGGCAACCGTGAAGGTTTTATCGGTGAGTATTCGCACTCGGAAGGGCAAAGATGAATATTGAATTGTCAGACATAGTACGATAAGGTTGTATGTCTAAAGGGAAACAGCCCAGAACAAGTGTTAAGGTTCCAAAATTAATGTTAAGTGAAATTAAGGAAGTTATTATCTAATACAACTAGGAAATAGGCTTAGAAGCGGTCACTTTTTAAAGATCTCGTAACAGAGCACTGGTTTAATAAATTTAATTTATAATGGATAGTAGCACCGAAAATTTAACGGATCTAAACAGTATACCGAAACCTTGTCCATACTTATGAATAATTTATATTATTCTATTTAATGGGGTAGTGGAACATTGGGTAAATCTTAAATTAATTCTTTGTAAGAATAAAAATAGATAACCCAAGAGAGAATGCTGACATGAGTAACGAAAAAGGGTAATAGTCAACCCTCGCCTAAAGCTTATGGTTTTAGAAAAGTAACGGCCTCTAAGTTTACAACCCTAAAGGGTTAAACGATGAGTAAATCTTTGTTATATAGTAACAACCTTTTTTAAAGTGAAGAAGGTTCTGGAAAAACTATAACAATATATGTATACATATATCACTGAACTAATTAGAAAAAGTGATAAAATGAAAAGATAAAAATATTTATCTTTCCTTAGTGTTTTATTAAGGATTATATATAATAAACCGTACCTAGAATACTACCGCAAGTAAGCTAGTAGAGAATACGAAGGCGGATGAGTGAACAATCATTAAGGAACTCGGCAAATTAACTACCGTAACTTCGGAATAAGGAGGGCCATTCCTCCTGATTAATATCAGGTAAAGAAAAGGAGGCACAGAATAGTGTTGTACGACTGTTTAATTAAAACAAAGCACTCTGCAGTAAGATAATAAATCAAAGTATTGAGTGTGATTTCTGCCCGATGTCGGCTGGTTAACGGATTAGCTAGGCTGATTAAGCTTGGTTTTGAAGGAACCCCCGATCAATGGCGGCCTTACCTATGAGGGTCCTAAGGTAGCGGAATACCTTGGCCGTTAAATGCGGTCTTGCATGAATGATTTAACGATACAACAGCTGTCTCAATGATTGGCTCGGTGAAATTGGAATAACTGTGCAGATACAGTTTACCTCTAGTTAGACGAGAAGACCCTATGCAGCTTTACTGTTGCTAATTATTGGATATGATATAATGATTTTTAGCGTATAAGGTAGCATTGATAGTAGAAATACTATATTAGTTCAATTGAAACACCTTTATTCACATTTATCATATTGATAGCTTTATAGCTATATTAGGCTATAAATTAATAAAATTTATAATCTAATTAACCTTTTTTTTTTAAGGGACAATTGTTAGGAGGCAGTTTATGCGGGGCACAGATCCCATAAAAAGTACCTGGGTGTATCCAAAGTAAACTTTGTTAAATTATCATAATGTAATATGATAAGAGAATATACATGTTTTATGTATGTTTATTTTAGTTTGTAATTTTCTATAGTTTTTAAAACTATAACTAATTCAATTATATATCCTTTTAGTTGGAATTAAAAATTTTTTTATTTAAGTAAGATTTTAACTATATGGGAAATAGTTGTAATTAAAACATTAAGTTAAATACTAATGTTTTTAGTTTTATTGTTAGTATGTTTAAGGTAAACATTAAATATAAGATTACTAATAATATAATTATGTTTAATACTTGTCAAGTTTAATGGCTTAATCTTGCTTTACTGTCTGACTTACACGTCTATCAGTCGCGTAAGCGGGGCATATGACCACAAGATGCAGAAAGGAAAGGTCTTGGGTTTTTGAAAAAGCTACGCTAGGGAT
>Ga0302221_10000652_pt1 | contig 24578 bp, 20 predicted proteins | sample II_Palsa_E2_1_FD_193517 | JGI IMG/M metagenome (GOLD analysis project Ga0302221, IMG submission 193517) | Peat permafrost microbial communities from Stordalen Mire near Abisko, Sweden - II_Palsa_E2_1 | ecosystem: Environmental > Terrestrial > Soil > Palsa > Peat permafrost | place: Sweden... | reverse complement strand
ACTGTTCCCTCCAACAATGGTTCACAACATGACGGAATCACGGGGCTTGCAAATGATACAAGCCGCTATTCATCAAAAATTTCGCGTAATTGAGCATTTCTGGGTGGATACGTGGTGCATTGACCAAAATGACGAGGACGACAAATACAGACAGATCCCTCAAATGGGCACAATATATAGGCAAGCGGAAGCCGTTCTCGTCACCGTAAACCAAGAGCTGTCGGTTCGGCAGGACGAGGTTGATGATATCTTGCAGCACCTTCAAGAAGCAATTGATCTCGTTAATGGATCAGATGTATGGAGCATTGTAAGAATCAAATACCTTGCTTCGGAAGAAGTCGTTTCATACGCGATTAAGGCTTTCAAGATCATCCAGAAACTTGGAGCCTCGCCTTGGTGCACCAGAATATGGTGCGTTCAGGAATATGTTCTTGCCAAAGCAGTGATATGGATTGGCCAAGATCACCAGCCAATCCACGTCGAAAATTCTGCTTTGAGAGCCCTCACGGAATTGCCAACGATGTCGGCAATCCAAGAATACCGGGATAACGATGAATTCAACAGGATTTTAAACCTTTTCGCAACCCTTTCTACTTTCAAGAAGCTTGGGTTTGACGCAACTAGGATCATGGAGGCACCACTAGGCAGGGCCGCAACACTTGAAGAAGACGAGATATATGCACTGATGGAGGCTTCCGGTGTGACGATAGCCGCAGCAAAATCATGCAGCAAAGAAAGCCTTTGGAAAATTTGGTGGGAAACAGCTATCCGTGAAGGCAATCTGCGTTGGGCTTTGCTGATTAATCGTGGATCCTGGCCAGATCTCATCCGCTCAGAAGAGTGGAATTGCGTAACGACACCCTGTCAATCGCGATGCTATGCTTCTCTGCGATCTCACTTGAACTATGTTAAACCTCTTGGACCTGTCGGTTTCTCAGATGGTACGGTGAAAGCTTCAGGGTATTGGGCAGGAAACTGTTCCGATATTACTTTACTTGGACACTATGACTCGGTGTTTCTGCCCTATCTCAACTGGAAATCGGCGCTTTCGACGATAACACTGTTTGGAAAGGGAGATTACGACCTGACTCGCAGGGTCATCGCTTCATTTTCATACAACCTGTTCCATCACGATGATATAGAAACGCTTGCAAGATTGCTCTGTCAGCAATATCCTGCTTGTCGCCGTTGGTACGATGGTGAGCCATCAGATTGCAAATTACATTGGGATAATGGCGAGGAGGGGGATCTAGTATACAGCTATTCTCGAGAATGGGCAAATTTCTTTCTATCCTCGATAGGTTGCGAGCTCTATCTATGCTCTATCGAGAACGACGACAAGAAGACGGATATCATCATAGAAGTAGGGCAGCCCATTCCTTCAGGCAACCTCATCGCACTAGATGTTAACGCCATACCTGGAGACCAGAGGGCAAATCCTGACAGTCTACCACGGGTACTACTGATCGTGCGAGTTCCTGATGAGGAACCTAGCGAAGGCAGCGAAACTTCACCAGCTGCGCACCGTCAGAACTCCACTTTACACAAGGTCGGGATCACACTGCCGATAGGCTATGAGCCCACGTTAGAAAAGGCAGAAGAGCTGAATCGTCACTTTACTAGAGGTGGTGCTCTGGAAACATACTCAATTGGCGGACGTTCTTGCACTTTTTGCGAGACGGAACGAGTTAGAGCACGTGAACTGCTGGACTCTGAGATACCTCCAGGGAAGGATCTGCTCGATTTGTATGAAGAAAAGTATGGCAGTGGTCAAATCCGGCGCATTCGTTGAGCTTCAAAAGCGTTCAACCATGTAGTTGGTGATTCAACAGGATACTTAAAGTTGTGAAGTCTTTGCAATGACGGTGGGTTGCGGGTTCAAATTACTCTCAACTTGAGATCATAATTCTGGAAGAGGATTTTTTGTGCCTTGGAAATCAAGGGTAATGGGACCTGAACTAAAAGAGAATTTATGACTTGCGTGAGGCTGGTATCCCCTTCATACTTTGATTTCAGGGGCAGCGAAGAGCTAAGCGAGAGTATGGAAATGGCAACTTTGACATCTCAGCACCATATCTACGAGAAAGAAGAACTCCAAGTAATTAAAAGAATAAGATTATTCTTTGCGAGCGCCTTAGCAATTAGATATTAAGAAGTGGCCGATAACGGTTCCGGGTGCCCAATGCTGTGCTGATGAATGCTAAGTCCAATATTTGACATCACGACGCAGTCCATAATCTCCAACAATCACCCACTTTCTCGAACGCCTGCTTCTATATCCATAACTTTTGCGAACCGCATGTTTGAATGATTCTCACAGAATCGCAATCACTGCAAAACGCAGAAAGATTTCCCCATAAGATTCAGACCGCCTTGGGGAGCACTTGCTCTCCTTCTCCTTGCATCTTCATATCCATTGACACTCAATCATGACTAGAACATAGGTACCAGGCCCAACAGCTATTCAGGTATTGTTTTCAATTCTATCGAATTCGAAATTCAAGTCCCACCTGGATTGTACCTGCATTTGTGAAGCCATGCACGACTCAAACGCCCGTTTGGTCCATTTCGCTGTGCTAGAAATAATGGCTGATTCTCCATGCATGCGACATTACTTCTGGGTTCTCAAGAGTACTGAGGCTTCAATATTGACAAGGTCTGGCAGAAGAAGCTGAAATCCGTACAGAAATGGGATAAGTCTTACCGCTACTCCTCTGTTCATCGTCAATAATTGCTGCTGTCATTTCGAAAAGGAGAAAAAAGAAGAGGAGGAGGAGGAGGTAGAGGTAATATGGAGAAATTGATACTCTGAGCAGGAAAAAATATAAGGAGAAAGAGCATACAACTTAATATCTTTTATGTGGGTGTGGTTACTCTCGTTTAGTCGCACCTTCCCAACCCGGGGTGATGCGAAAGCGAAAGCAAATCGGCACGCCCTTGAACAGCCGGAGATCAATTTTTGTATTCACCACAACATAATTTCTGTTCGGACCAACTCACACCCGATCCGAATATTGCTAACTGTCTTTCATAGATTGGGATGGAACACTTTGAAAACTTTACAATCCGTAAACCAGGCAGCTGGTTCCACGGCTGGACAATTCCCAACTTCCCTTGGACCTTCAGCAATCATCCCAAACAAGACTTGGCTGTCACTTTCGGGACCTTCCGAACTATTCTGTCCGATTTGAATGAAGGCGCAAGAGTCAATGGTGACATCGAAAAACACAAGGCTGAGGAGTTGTACTACCACTTCCTGCTACATTACTTTCCGAACAGCCAGCAGATCCCGGTTCTTCGAAGACGATATTCCAACCCGAATGCACTTGATGCCGAAGCCGAGCTTTTAACAAACGACGAAGGAAGCTTGATCTGGCCTTCTTTGCCTCGTCGACGCACAGCTTCGGACGAGAGCTCGCAGACTATTGTCAGGGACAGTGAGCCATCAGAGTGCTTCGGAAACTCCTCAACAAGCCAGACCTCTGCTTCAGATATGCAAGACTCGGACAGCGACATTCCTTTGCTTATTGCAAGCTTGCTCGCGCCCACCAACTCCGAGGAGATTGTGGAAACGCGGATTGTGGACACCAAAGATATTGTCACAACACAAAGTAGAGAGATCTACGATTTCGGTGCAGACGGAGATGATGAGAATCCGATTCCAGTCCGTATCAACCCGGAGTTCGGAAAGTACGATCGCTACCGATTGAAGAGGAAGTCTTCATCTGATGATACTCCTATCTGGCCTCACTACTATGAACCCGGCCCCCCGCGAAATCCCAAGCGGTTTAAAAGCACTTCAGACGAAGATTCCTCCAGGGAACAGCCTGTTGACCAGGAAATGGTGGATCTGTTCAGCAGAATGAGGAACGGTACAGACAGGACTCTAGAAGTTCCATCGCATGAACACATTGAGTACGCTGTGGTAAGCCCCAGCTTTTCTCCGCTTTTCAATGCAATTGCTCTTTTGCACGATATTCAGCCACATTTTAATGATCATGTCGGGAAGGCAAAGGTGTCTTCGAAGTACACCAGCTTGCTCCGTCTTGGGCCGCTAATAATCCATTGATAGGTGGAAGCCAACACGAAAATTCTCCCCGACGGTGTAAAGACCACACCCAATATTTTTCTCGCCCTTCGGAAACAACGCGAAGACCGAATTCCTGCCTGGGTGAAGCTCGCGGAAGCTGTCAACAACGCACGAAACACATTGCAAGGCAATGATCTGGAGCTGTTCGAACGATTGGTTAGCACTTCGAGACCGTCGCACGAAGTTGAGGAGCTGATTCAGAGGTGGAGGGATGGCAGATTGGACAACTTCAAGCACCTCAGAGAGGAAGCATCGAGGGCGTTCAGCTGGAGGGAACGTGCTGAGCAGATGGATGAGTCTTAATGACGAGAATTCTTGCCAAAGACGTATTGAAGGCTCGCCAAAGTACTGAGTGTGGTGATTAATTATGGTCAAGGGGGGGTGTACACTCCTCGTAGAAGCATTACTTGTGACTTTTCAATATTGTTAAGGAGAAGCGAAGAAAGTCGCCTCAAGTTAACCAAATGATATGCTCTCCCAGATCACTTTCGAAAACCCCACCAGAACTTCTAATTCCTGGAATGAAAGGCCTTGCAAGCAGTCAAAGAAGAAATTAAAGTTACGCAGTACAACGCGATGCCTGACAAGCTTGTGGAACCGCGAAATCTCAATGTTCAACCTCACTTGATCGCTTGATCTGATCATTCCTCAATCAACAGACTAAGGGTCAGAATGAAGGTTGCTCCACCTTTGCCTCGATGCACTTTCCTCTAGGCATCCGTGTACTCTACTCAAAGAAGTAATTTTGATACCAACTCGTTTCCAACTCTCCATATGTACACAGCCTCCGTATTGAACTTCTTATTTACATATCCATTTTCGTCTGGCATTTCAGAACCGCAAGAGAATTTCAGCCTACAGCTCCACAACACTTCTGATCTCCACCCCGATATCTCTCAAGAACCTGGCTTCCTATCTGCTCAACCCTTGGTAGTAGATCCAATGCTTCCCCATCGAATGTTGGAAAATACCACGTGCGTGTTTGGGTTCTGAACCAGAATGGTGGCCGGGCTGCCCGCTCCGCTGGCGCAAGGTCCATTGGAGCCTGCATCAAGCCAAGCCATGTCCTGTGTAGCGTCGTTCCAGATACTCATTACCAGCACCACTGCGAGGCTGATTAGCAAGTGATCACCATTCAGACACAACTCTAAACTTACTCCCGCTTGCCAACGCCTGTCCAACACCAGTCAACCCACCAGTCGTGCTCTCAGACCCGCAGCTGGTAATCGTCCCACCACCAATCTCCTTTCCATTCTGGATATACTTGCGTATGATCGACGACAGCTTGCCCCCCGTAGCCGCAAACTGCGTGATGACGGTGAACACCTTGCTCGTGTCGACTGTGTCTCCAGGACCCCAGAAATTCTTTTGCCCGTTCGCGTACGGGTTGTACCCGCAACCGCCCTTGTCGCAGGTATTTCCTTTGCACGGATGCGGCGTCATGGCCGTCGCCAGAGCATTCGCCTCGAGGATATCCATCTCGTTGCAGCAATATCCATTCGGGCACTGCGCATCGCAATAACCATTCCCAGGCCCAGACCCTGTACCTCCAGAACCATCTGCTTTCATCTCAGACAAATAGAAAGCGCCATTCTCTCCACAAGGGAGGGTAGAGTAATCGACATCTACAGAGAGCTCCGCGTTCAGGAGGTCCATCATTACGTATTTGCCGTCGGGGCCAAGGAGGTAGATGCGTGGGGATGCGGACTTTCCATTCACGTATTGGTACATGGTCACGGCGGACCCTGAGACCGAAACTCCTCTTGCTGGGTAGTTCGTGGCGCCCCCGTCGATCACGATGGAGGTGTTTTGTTTTAAGCATCCTGAGGAGGTGCATTTCCAGGTCGGTAGTAAGGGGTATTGGGTGGTGGCTTGGGGGGCGGCTTGGGCGATGCCGGCCAGTAGCGAGGATACCAGGCTGATGAGAATGAGTTTGGAAGACATATTTTAACAGTTATGCAATAACTTAGGAGTCAAATAACACAATGAGAACAGTGTAGAACAGAGGGGATATTTTTCCCTTTTGTTTCTATTTGCTTGCTGCATTTATTTAAATTTCAGTACTACCTACAATATATACACTTCATATACTCGTTTCAAATTAGGCGTGATGCTTACGAGTTACGGGATGTGACCCGGTCCGCTAGCTTGGAATTATTCATTCCATCAATCTGAAGTTTGCGGGGAAATTGTAATATAAAACCCGGTTAATGGTAACGGCCAGACAAGCCGACGTCCTTACAACCTTAATCGCTAGAGCGAGACGCACCGCAGATCCCAACCTAACGGTCCGAATGGGCTGGCGTTCGCTAAAAGTCAGGGGTTAACCGAGCGGGCCGGCCACCTTGCGAGTTAGTTGGCTAGAGTCTGGAAAACACTGTTGATCAGACGATCACCACAGCCAAGTGGCCGCATCAAACATACTAACCTCATTACTTAGCACTGAGATACTACGTAACCCGCATGAATGAAGGGAAAAATTCGGCCCTATTTGTCCTGTGGATATTCAACCCCGCCTTGCCTTCTAATATCATCCGTAACCCTCATCATCCTGACCCATTTCCTCAAGCGGAACAATTGTACTCTCTTTCCTGCCCCCGAGAAGATCCCTCGTCACCGTATCCGCCTCGAAATAAAATCCCGTCCTCTCATTCTCGGTACTTACGACTTCCTCTCTTGCTCCTCATCAACTTGAATCTTTAGTTTTCTCGGAACACTACATCCCGGTCCGCTAACAGTCATAACACCTCTGCTCCCTTCTACTCTCAGAAACTCTTCCCGTCTTCCAGCTCTCAGACTAGCCGTCAGAATCTCAACATATTTGTCTTTGGACACTTCATCACGATGACGTCCTCGTATCTACGCCTTCAATCATAACCATTGTGGCCTTAACTTCAGGATTTGAAGCCTCAACACCGAATTTACTGTCTAAGACGAGGTTCGACCACATGAGAGGGTAAACTCCAATATCAAGTAACGCCCCCCCCGCCAAGGTGAACATCTTTGGAGCGATGCGTGGGAGGCAGAGCATCCATGTCTTTTTGCAGAGAGAAATCGCAGGTTAGGCGGTCAATTCCGCCAATTATTTTTTCCTCGTGTAACATCTTCTTGAGGCCAAGGACAAGAGGGAAGAAACGCGTCCGTAACGCTTTTCGTTGTCAAAGCAGGAATGTTTGGCAGGGAAGGGGGAAAGTTACCTTGAAGGATATAAACTCCTTTGGCTTTTGCGGCGGAAATCACTTCTTCTGCTTTGGCGGCGTTGATGGTAAATGGCTTCTTGCATAAGACGTGCTTGCCTGCTGCAATTGCTGCTAAGCATTGTTCTTTGTGATATGAGTATGAGGTACCGATGTAGATTGTCTACTTCTGGATCGGTGTATACAATAGAGTAACTGGTGTAGTTTCTGGGCTGTATAGGGTCAAGAGAGCTAGATGAAGAGATTTAGGAGATAAATTGCTCTCCTTTGGTTTGAGAGGAGGTCCCGAGTGCAGTTATTATGTCTTGAACTGGGGAGGAGGGACGGGCGACGGGAAAGGAGAATATCGGCGGCAAACGGGTTGATACCCAGCCGGTTCCTGAATGAAGTCAGCACATTATGGTGGTATATAGGAAGGATGAAAAGAAGTACCGAGAATTCCCCAGCGGATTGATGGGAGAGTCTAGAAGCCATTGAATTGGGGGAAGTTTGGTTGCGAAGTCTAGAAGGGTTTGGGATGGAAAGACAGTTTTGAACGGAAGCTTGATATTAGAGGTTTTGGTAATGCCTCAGTTCAACGAGTAAAGTACGCAAGTGGAGTAATGTGGGTGTTTACAGTAGGTACATCTGACATTGCTTACCAATCAAAAACTAGAAGAGAATGTAAGGATCATATTGCAGCAAAAATCAGATGCTCTGGTAATAAGAAAACTCTGCGGCATTATGGGAACAATAGAATAACACGCGATGTTGGTAGAAGGAAAGTAACAATCGAGCTGAGATGAAGTGCATGATAGCTCTCTTGTGGTCTTCAGAAGAAGACGAAAGGTGACAGTTGCAGTTAAAGCAGTTCAACAAGCATATGGTGAAGCTTAAAATATAAGGGTTTTGATATTCCTGATTAGATTGTCTAAAGAGTAAAGTAGGTGGCCGTTCAAGGACTTTAAATATAGTTAAATCAACCTAATCCTTATTCAGAATAACTAATACTAATAGAGAAGGGGACACGTGATATCCAACTAATAGACCCCTTTAGGTTTTGCTATAAATGGCAGGACCTGGACCTTAAAATTATTCTAAAGTAAATAATCCCGCTTTATCTTATATTTTAAGTAATATATAAGTCTATCGTTTTTCGAAAATATCTAACTATAGCTAAAATATTAAACTAGAAGTATTACGAGAATTAAAGATCTATAAACCAAGTAATTCTATCGTTTAAGTCTATTAATATTATAAGAAGACTATAAAGTTTTAAGAAATAAGAATTATTTAAAATTATATTTATAAAGTTTAATAAAAATATAAATTAAATTTATTTAAAGATTAATAATAAAAATAAATTAACAATAAAAATTCTTTTAATAATAAAATTATTTATTTATTTTATTATAATAATAAAAATATATTAAACTATATAATAGGAATTAATAAAAATAATTTAAAATTATTATTAATAATAAATAAAATATTAATAAATTTATAATTATTATAAGCTTTATCTTTATCTTCCAATCAATAAAATATTTAAAAATCTTAATATAAAAAAGAAAAAAAAGGGCTATAACTATATATATATAAGTATAATATTAAAGGAAAATACAAGAAAGGAATTAGAGAGTAAGTCACGTGCGCACGTGATTTCGACAATAATCTCATATTTGCCGGAAATAGAAGCTTAATGTAACGGCAGCATACGCCACACGTCACCTGGCGACGACACACGTCGCATAACTGCCGCACTACATGCGCCACTGGTTTAAAGCTAAGGAGACGTCGGGGATAACTTACTTCTCTTTCCTCGACTTCTCTTCTTTCCTCCTTAGCTTTAAGTTTTAGTTAGACTTAGGAATCGAGATCTCTGTTCCTGACACCTGCTCAGTTCCTGCCGTTACACTTAAAGAGCTCCCGCTTATTATTAATTATTTTTAAAGATTGTCTTAATTATATAAGATATTATAAAATATATTATATCTCTTTTTTAAATTTAAGAGCTAAAGTCTTATAATTCTTTAAATTAGCAGAAATATAATCTTTAATATTAATTATATTAATTATCTTAATAAAATTATAATGTTTTTAATTAATAAAGGATTTTATAAGTCTATTAATAATTATTTTAAATATAAGTTTTTATTTTATTTAAATATTCTTACTTATAATCTCTTGTTATATCCAAGACTATTAAATATTAATATACTTAAGCTTAATAATAAGCTTAAAAAAATCTTTAATAAAAAGATTAATAATTTAAAAATTATTATATAAAGTAATTAAGTTCTAATTAATATTTAAGTTAATATTATTAAAAAAAATATTTTTATTAAAGGATTTAGAAAATTAAATAAACTATAATAAAAAACTTAATTTTAATAATTAAAATAATAATAGTCGATTATAAATAATTTAATTAATTAAATATTTTATTAAATAATATAAGTATTATTTTTTTAATATTCTTATAAATTCGAGTATTATTAATAAAAGTAATATTATTAATTATTATAAAAATAAGTTTATTAAAAGAATTTTTAAGATTATTAATTATATTAAATATAAGTAATAGGATAATAATTCTATTATATTCTAATATAAGATATTTCGTGTTTTTGAAATAATTAATATAACAATAATTAATTATTAAATATTATAAACTAAAGTTCTTAAAATTTTATATTAAAATTTTTATATAAAACACGATATTAAAATATATAATTAAAGTTAAATATATTAAAGATTTAATAAATTAAAAATATTAAAAGATTTTTTTCTTTATAATAATTTTAATATAAAGATTAAATAAAAGAATTATTATTAAAGTCTTTAAGTATTAAGTTAATAAATCCAAGTATTTAAATTAATTATAAATTTTTATAATATAAATATCTTAATATAATTATATTTTATAAACGTCTTAATTATAAATTATTTAAATTTTAAAAAATTATTTTAATTTATTTATTTTTTATATTTTAAATACTTTAAAAAATTAAATATAAATTTTTTAATAATATAATTAATTTAACGAATAATAAAGAATCGCGATATTATTAATATAAAAGAAAACGATTAGCTTAACGCTTATAAATAAATAAAAATAATCAAGAATAAAAAAAAAACTTAAGTTTTAAAAATATTTATATATTAAGTTATATTATAATAAAAATAATTTAAATAAATTATAAAAAGTATAAATTAATTTAAAATAAAAATCAAAGACTTAAAAATTATCCGAATATTAAATATATATATTTTTATTTAAAAAAATATTATAAAATATATTAATAATATTAAATTAATAAATATTAAAATTAAAGTAAATAATAATAATTATAAATATTTTAAATATTTTAATAACGAGTATTATTATATATATATTTTAAGAATAATTTTATTAAAGATTTTTATAAATTATAAATTTAATTTTATATTTAATAAAGAATTTATTTTTATTTTTTTTATAAATAAAGACTTATATTAAAAAAAATATAAATAAAATAATAATTATAATTAAAATTAATTTAAATATTTTTTTTATTTATAAAATATTATATTTAATTTTTTATTCTTTTTTAAATTAAGTTTTATATAAATAAGTTTTTAACTTATAAATTATTTTTAAAAAAATAAATAAATTACGAATTTATAATTAAAATTTTTTATAAATTATTTTAATTAAAAATAATATATAAAATCTTAAAATTAATTTTATAATAAAATTTTAAAAAAGATATTTAAATATAAATATTATATTATAATTATATTTTTTTTTTATAATATTTAAAATTATAATGTTTTTATTAACTTCTTTATATATTTCTTACTTAAATAAAATAAATCTATAAGATAATTTAATAAATAATAGAGCAGAAATTATAAGACGATATTCTTAAAAAGAATTATATAAGTTTATTTAACTATATTACTTTATTAATTTTGAGACTAATATAAAGTTTAATTTAATATTTTTTAAGATTAGCATTAAGCTTAATTCAACGCTTAATGTCGTTTGACAAGAATTTATGACTATTGATTAGCTAATAACTATATTATATAAAAAAAAAAGATTAAAAATAATCCGTGTATTAAAGAAGATTTTTAAGTTATTTTCTAGTAATTAATTTAATAATTATATAATTGGTATAATAGTTAAAGTTTATTTAAATTTAAAAATATCTTTAAGAATAAAAAATAATTTAAAAGATATTTTTAAATTAAAAAAAAAATATTAATAATAATAATATTATTATAAACTTTAATAATTATTTTAAACAAGTATAATAATTATAAAGTCTTTTAATTATTAATAATCTTTTTAAAATTTAATATAAAAACTTTAAAGACTTTAATAATTTTAATTAATATTTTTAATTAATTATTATTTTAATTATATTATTTTATAATATTAAAGATTATATCTTTTATTAAAATTATTATTTTTAATTTTAAAATCTAAATTTAATAAATATTATTACTTTTATATTTAATATAATATTTAATATAAATATAATAATTTAAGTATTATTTAAGCTTTAATTAATTTTTAATAAAAGAATATACTCGATAATTATATAAAATAAAATAATTTAAAATAAGTTTAAGAATTAAATTCTTAAGATATTATTTTATATAATCGATTAATATAAGTTACTTTAAAGAATATATAAGAGATTTATTAAATAAATATATTATTATAAAGTATATTTTAAGTTATAAAACTTTAAATAAATTAGTTATAATTTATATATTCTTATTATAATTTATAATTATCTCTTTAAATCTTTTAATGTCTTTATTTTAAACTTATATATATAAAAATAAATTCTTAAAAATTAAATCTTTTTTAACTTTAAATTTATTAAAGTATTAAATAATAAGTTCTTTATCTTTATAAAAGATTTTAATTTTTAAATTATAACGTCTTTTAATATAATTTATTATATATTTAAAATAAAAATAAAAATTATTTTTTTATTTTTAATAAATAATATATAAAATATATATAATTTATTAAATAAATAAAATATAATATATAATTTTTATTATTTATTTTATTTTTTATATTAATTAAGTCTTAATATAACTTTTAAAATAATATAAAATAATAAAATATTATATAATAATATAAAATATTCTTAATATTATTAAAATAATATTTTTTATATTTTAGATTTAAAAATATTAAAGTTATAATTAATATACTTTAATATAAATTCGTTAAATATTTTAATACTTTAAAATATAAATAATTTATTATTTTATATTATTAGTTTAATATACTTTTATTAATTAATTTAAAAATATATAAAAAATAAACTTTAAAGCTAACGAGTATAATAAAGAAAAAATCTTTTATATTTAATTATTTTAAAACTTAATTTTTAATATATTTTAAAATTTATTAATTATATTATATAAAGATATTAATTTAATAATAATAATTTTCGCTTAAGTTCTTTTATTTAAGAATATTTAATCGATTATTTTAAAAAATCCCGCATTAATTTAAGAATTTAAAAAATATTATAAATATATAAAATAATAAAATATAAAAAATATCTTATATTATAATAACTTAATTATTTAGAAATTTTTTAATTTAAATAATAAATTTTATAATTTTATATAAAATAATAAAGATTATAATATTGTTTATAAAAATAATATTTTTTTTATTTTTTTAAATAAATTAAAATAAATTAAGATTAAAGTATAATTTAATATTCTTTATATTATATATAAAGCTTAAATTAAAAAGAATATTATTCTTAAAATAATAATCGGATTTTATTATAATTTTAAAGTCGTTAAAAATATTAAAGAATCCGGTTATAATTAATTAAATTAAGATAACGTAAATTATAAAGATTAATTTTAAACTTTTAATTAACTTTAATATTTTAAAAAACTTTATTATATTTAAAGAATTTAATATTTTAATATTCTTAATTTATTTTTAAGTCTTTTAAATTATAAATAATTTTTTATTAATAAAAAATATAATAATAAAAGTATTATTGATTTTTTTTTATTTATTAAGATTTTTTTTTTATTTAATTAAATATTTTTAAAAAACTAAATAATAATATTTAATATATAAATAAGACTTATTATAAATATAATCTTTTAAGATAAGATTTTTTTTTTAAATTTAAGTTTTAGAAAAAGATTATAAATATTTTATAATATATTAAAATTAATTTCCGAGATTTTTAAAAATATTTTAATTTTTAAAACTTTTAAATTATATCTTTAAACTTAAATTTTTATAAATTCTTTTTTATAAATTAAAAAAATTAATAATCTTAGTTATATAAAAAACTAAAATTAATTTCTTATATAATAATAATTAAGATATAATAAATATAAAATTCTTAAATTTTAAATAACTTAAATTTAATTACTTTATTATAAATTAATTTAAATTTCGATAATTATATTATTATAATTATTTCTTATTTTAATCATTATATTATATATAGCTAATCTTAACTAATTTTATTTTAATGTATTTTATTAAAAAAAATAAAATAATACTTTAGTTTTTTAAGTATTTTTTAAATTATATTATATTTATAAATATATTAAAGATTTTTATAATTAATTATTTATTAAACTTTAGCTTAAAGCTTATTTATAACTTTAATCTTTAAGTTATAAGTCTTAAGTTTATAAAGATAAAGACTTTAAAATATTTAAAGATAATTTTATTTAAATATAATAAGAAAATTAAAAATAAAAAACTTTTTATTTAAAATATTATTTAAAGTATTAAATAAAGATATAAAATTATCGATAAATATATTAATCGACTTAATTATTATAAATATAAATTTTATTAATTCTTTTAGTTTTTTTAACTAAATTAAAAAAATAATAAAATTAATATAATTTTAAAAGTTTTTTATTATTATCTTAATTATCTTAATTTATAATATTTAATTCTTTTTTTTTTTAATATAATCGAGATAATTATAATAACTTTTAAAGATATAATTATAATATTCTTAATAAATATTAATAATATATAAAGCTTAAATAAATATTTAATTAATTAAAGAAATCGATCGTGCAGAAACAAAAGTATAAGAATTATTTTTAATTTAAAGAAGTTATATCGAAGTTAAATAATAATTAAAGATTATATTTTTAATTTAAAAAAATCTATTTAATTCCGAATAATATTAATATATTACTTTAAATATAAGCTTATTATAATAGAAACTCGTAAATATATAATTAGAGTAAATCCAAGCTTATAATTAATAGTTATAATTAAAGTAGTTTAACAAGTATATAGTAAAGCTTAAAATATAAGGGTTTTGATATTCTTGATTAGATTATTTAAGGAACAAAGTGGGTGGCTATTTAGGGACCTTAAATACAGCTGAACCAACCTAATCCCTATTCAGAATAGCTAATATTAATGGAGAAGGGGACACGTGATATCCAACTGACAAAAGGAAAAACCAATCTAATTAGCCACCTCAATTCAAGTCCCGATAATGGAAAATAATAGCACTGTAAATTAACCTTATTTGTGCAGGACTGCGTCTGGAAAAGAGGAACTCGCGTAACACGCTCTACTCCTAATACCTTCGTACCAGCAAGGACAACGAGATTTAACTATGAACCATAGGGAAGTCGCGTGAAAGTGGGGCGTTAAGGTGGCGCCTACGGAAGGCCATAAGGATCACATGTCCAAGCGGAAAACACAAAACACATTGCAGCCCCACAGGCCCCACACCCCATCAATTTTTTTTTTAGTAATAACTGCCTATAATTATAGGGCCTTCCTCACTAATAACTCGGGCCTATATTCTCGACCTTCGACTCACTCTCGACTCTCGACTTTCGCACTCTCGATACTTACTTATAACTTAATAAATTTATTTATTAATTTCTTTTTAAAAAAGTATTAAATATTAAATATTAAATAATAAAGAGACTTTAATTAAGAGAATATTTATATATATAAAAATTTGAGATATTTTTAAGTTGAGAGTTTTGGGGTGGGGGGGGCGCGCGTAGTTGCGATGTGAAAATGTAAAAAGTGAAAAGTGTTTTGTGCGCGAACGATTGACCCTTATGGCCTTCCGTAGGCGCCTTCTTACCCAAAGCAAAAGTGCCTCGCGTTCCAGGCCCTCTTGCATGACATTAGGTGCATCCGGCAGGGCCCTACCTGCCCTGGGATTGGTGCAATCTTCCTTCAGTGACACGCTGGGGATGCATCGCGATTGAGGCGCAGCTCAGCTGACTGGGCTTTATCATGCCCAACAAGGCTGCGAATTTGCACAACTCTTTCGACGCACTCGCCATCCTAAAGCTATCCGAGTACTTTCTGATTGAAGTTCCGTATTGTTTCTTGCTGGCGTTAAGTCTTCGGCGACTGCAGTGTCACTATGTGGCTTCTGAACACAACCTCCCTTGAGCTGGAGTTCTTCATGAGCTTTGAAGGCCGTCCTTATGCTATCCTCTCACATACTTGTAAGTCAGGTCCTAACTGAACGAATCATCTAGCCAAGTTAACATGTTCCGCCATCAGGGGAAGACGGTGAGGTCATCTTCCAAGACATGCAAGACCTCCTCAAAGCTAGAACGAAGAAAGGATTCTCAAAGGTCGTTGAGACATGTCGCTTGGCCCGTGAGCAGGGCTTAGGCTATGCCTGGATAGATACCTGTTGCATAGACAAGAGTAGTAGTGCAGAGCTGACCGAAGCTATCAACTCGATGTTCAACTGGTATAAAGCTTCAGCTATCTGCTTTGCTTTCCTGTCGGATCTTCCAGCCTTAGAAAGCGAGGTTCTAGAAAATGAGCTTCGACAATGCAGATGGTTCACAAGAGGGTGGACTTTGCAGGAACTGATAGCTCCAGCGAGTGTGGAATTCTACGATCAGGGGTGGCAAAGGAGGGGGACCAAGAAGTCTTTACAACAAGAGCTCTCCGCCATTACCGGCATTGATCTTGAGATCCTTGAGGATAGCAACCTCCTATCGACAATTCCAGTTGCGAGACGCATGTCTTGGGCATCGAATCGAAAAACTTCAAGAGTGGAGGACCGCGCCTACTCCCTTCTAGGTCTTTTTGATGTTAACGTACCTTTGATCTATGGGGAAGGCCCCAAGGCATTCATTCGACTCCAGGAAGAGATAATGAAACAAAGCAATGATCTTTCGTTGGTTCGTCCCCCATTGCTGACATCAAGTTTCATGAAAAGATCTTAAATTTCTATGATGTTTCTTATGTTTCCTATGTTTCAATTCCAGCTCCTCAGAGAAGAAATACAATGCTAATCTCTACACAGTTTGCATGGACAGCACAAGACAATACGCAAGAATATCGTGGCTGCTTTGCAAGCTCGGTGTCTGAATTCCAGGGGTGTGGATCCCTTCGTAGATTTGATGATTTCTCTGTCGGTTTCGAAGCGACGAATCGCGGAATTCGCTTCAGCGCCCTGCTATGGCGATCTACGGAAAATGATACGAGAGGCAATAATTTCGTGGACCTGTTTTGCGATTACGGAGATTCTTATAAACCAATTGCTCTTTGTCTGGCCTCGACGGTCCATGGATTTGCACGATACAGCGCCAAGACCATAGTTTTCATGCCCCCTATTAGAAAGCTTAAGGAGGTTCCTGGGACATTCCTCATCCGAAAGACAATTAGCAAGACAGAATCTAATCTTCTTACCATGCAAATTGCACATCGCTTCGCCGTCCGCATTGACAATAGGACGACGTGGTTGGCGGTGAAGGAAGATCACCCCTACCCACTTAGATCATTCCAGTACTGGGATGCTGCTAGCAATGCTTTTCACACTTTGTTGGGAAAAGATGGTTTTCAGGGTCAACTTCAAATCAGCTTGTTCTCAAAAAGTTCTGGTAAAGATATACTCGAAAGAGTATACTGCAACTTCTTCATCGCGCTTGGGCTGAAAGCAGACGAAAATGCTGTCGAGCCCGGCACTGAGCCCAGAGCTTTGACACCTTGGGCTGCTTTGTGTCATAGGTATTACGATCGAAGTGGCGTTTTAAGGTTTAGCGACGATAGGTGGTCTCAAGTGGAGAGTGGTCACACTAAGTTCAATAACGATTTTCGGACCCCACTTCCTACGTTTTGCAAGATAGATAGAGATGCCTTTCCTAAGGGTTGGTATGGGGATAAAGATTCAATTACGTGCTCTGTATCGACGAATGTGGATACAAAAAGAGAGTCTGGAATCTATGAGTTGGTGTTTTGTATAGAGGATTCAGTAAGTTACATTTCGGAAACCTAACCCGCCATTGATCGAAGCAGAGCATATGATTAATTGCAGCGTTTTTTGGTAGGAAAATAACCTTACAACCAATGCTCGACGCTTACTATCGAAAATTCTCCCTTCGTAATTAGCTCATAGGGGTTCCGTTACTCCGAGCGTCGAATTATCACTGCACGGGAACGCCGATCCTGCGACCTCTTATTACTTCATGATGAAACAAGCGATTCGAAGAAACACTAGTCATACGAGTGGCGCGCGCATCGATGTTTTAAAGGGCAGTTATGAAATGATGCCAAGCTCCGCTCCAAGGTTAATGAGAACTGAACATCTGAGGATTGTTGGTGTTTCCACAAGATCACAATCCCTTGGATCCGTATTAACATTCGTTTCTCCTTCCGTACATTTGATATGGTCTTAGAACTATTGAACAAATTTGAAACCAGTCGAGACAAGTTGTACTATGACAAGGATGCTTAACAAGAGCTAGAAGAAGGCGACAGATTCCCTAATACAAAGGCTTGAATATAAACAGTCATCTTCCCCCGTGCTGGTGCTCAGTGAAATAGATTCTACGCGGCTATTTCATTGCGAATCCCTTGCTCTTTGTGCAAGGTACTGTTGCTTTGGTCTCTAAAGTCAATCTGCCATTTAAGCTCCAGTTCGAGGGTCCCCAGCCAGCCAATGATCGAAAAACTTCTTCGCATATTTCTGGCTCAAGGTAACGGTATCTCAAATCTGATGGCCATTATCGTTTGCTCATTCCATGTCACTCATGAGATCAAACAGATGAAACTGTACTGAGGACTACCACAATAAACTATCTACAGCCTCCAGTGAATTTTCCATCAGTGAATCTAGCTGCAATTACCCTGAAGCCCTAATGAATCACCAGAAAGGAACAAACTTCCGTTGAGGTTTAGCAAGCAATCACCGATATACCAAAAAGAGCTAGGCTCTCCCCACGCTTCACGTATAAAATGCGCAGCAGATACAAAACTAAAAGTAAGACATAAAGAGGCTTGATGATACTGAGGCTGTTGTTGTGGTTCAGAAGGTGTTGAAATGATGAGAGAGGTTAGATTTGTTTAGTGTAGAAGGAAAAGAAAGACTTAAAATCAACCGAGGCGCCAACTCCCAATCCTTGGAAGTGTCCCAATCTTTGCAAATCTTCTATAATGAAGTCAAGTCTTCGAACCAAAGATCCCCTTACTCCTCAACACTCTGTACCATAACAGCAGGCCTAACTAACTTTTCTCTAATCACCTTCCCATTCACCAAATCATTTCCCTCCGTCCTACTCACCGCCGCTTGCCAGCTCGTCTCAATCCCACTCTTAATATGTCTCTTCACAATCCTTCCGCGTGCCAAATTCTCCTCAACATCCACATACCAACTATCATCCACTAGCCCCTCAATTCGACACCATGGCTCTTCATCAAGCAGTAAATAGTTCCCTTCCAACAGCACAAATTTTATCTCGCGTGTAATCCGTATCCCACCCTCGACCGGATCTTTCAATGCATGATCGAAGGATGGAGCAAATATGATATTGGGCGAGGAGTCGAAGCGCGAGTTCGAGAGGTCATGGACGAGATTCAGAATGCCGTCGGAATCGAACGTCCATGATGCCCCACGGCGGGCGTAGGCTTCTATGCGGTTGGGGAGCTGATCGAGGGCTGACCGAGGGAGGTGGAACCCATCCATGGGGATGAGAGCTGCGAATGGGGTCGTGGAGGTTGCGTTCAAGCGCTGCACGACTTTGGCGCCGATTGTGGATTTGCCGGAGCCAGGAGGACCGGCGAGTACGACGACGATGCGGTGTTGGCCTGCAGAGCCATCCTCGATTCGTTCTTTCAGTGATAATGCTCGCTCAGTGAGAGATCGATAGACTGATTCCATGACGACTGGTGGGGAATGGATTTGACTTGGATGGTTGGTACATGATGAGGGTTATTTATGATTTATAGGGCCGGAGGACTGTCGTCCGATTTGATCTGACGGACGAGCATCCATTTTCTGTGCAGTGATTGAGTTAAGAGCCATGTTATTAAGTTGAGAGACTCGCCCTCCTTGCTTCAACTTGGCCATTGGAGGCGAAATGGTTGCAATGATCAATGATTGAAAGCCTTGGATGAAGGAAAGACGTCGAGAAATACGAAACTCCGCCATAGCCTGAAGTCTGCGCAGGTCCCGCGCACTTTTGAGAACTTACCCCTATTTTGCCATCAAGCCGCCTCAACATTCTCTGCTGCATCAATTCTCATAATTTCCCAATCCTCTCCGTGCACTACATTGATGTGCTCCAAAAACCTTCAAAAAGGTAGCTCGAGAGTCTCAAAGTGCTCGGCTCATATCCCGATGATCCAATTTCCTAATTTCGAGGGATCCCTACTTGACATCTTGAATACTCATGTCGAAACAAATATCTGGGAAAAGCATTCCATCTATAATAGGGGTCAAATTTCCGGATTTATCCAAATTGGGCCGGGGGTGATTAATTCGTACATCGATGAGTATTGGTTGGGGGCGAGGTCGAGACGGAACGTTTCTTTTCTGGCGATGGAGTCGAGCGTGCGAAGGTTTGTCTGAGATTGCCTTGCTTGTTAATCCCAAAAGTTCATATGTGCAACAGGACATGGGACACCTCCGATATTTTGCATCCACCTCCATTTTCTCCTACACTAGCAGCAAAAGCCTAGGGACCTCAACCCCACGGCCACACAGATCTCTGTTTCTTGAAGGCTAAATCTCTAGCAGAGATTTGATATATTCCAGGAGTGTAAAAGGCCTCCAAAACGCTATGAGCGTGCTCACCTTCGCATGTGATGCTTTTCTTTTTCAGACGAAATCCGTTTCACGATTCTTGATAGCCGCACCACGCTTGTTTTCTGCTTTTGTAACAAGCCTTCTATATCACAGGCCTCATGAAAGTGTGAACCAGGTAGCACCTTATTCTTTTCCGTCTTGTCTCGTCTTCAAGTTCTAGCACTAGACATCCCAAAATTCCAAAACTGCACCTCTCTCGCCTTCTGCGGCAAAAGGAAGAACAAAACAATAACCACAGCACTCAACGACATGCATGCTCCTGTGAAAATAACAAGAGACTTATACATATTGATTCCATACGCATCAATTTTCACCGTTTTCTCCAACAAGCCTGCGCTAATTGGGCCAACAAGAACATTTCCCACACCTTGTAAAAAGACCAAAATTGCAAATGTAGCAACAACACCTGAAGGATCATCACTGACTGCCCTTCCCATACCGACTCTCATCGTTGCAAAACCATATGCAAAGAACCCGAATATAATGCTGAAGGTGAGCAGCAATCCCAGAGACTTCGCGATTCCCCAAAGGCCGAACGTGGCAACCATTGCCATGAACGAGCATAAAGTAGCCAAAGTACTGACTGGCAAGTGCTTGTCTGACAGATATCCAAAGACAAATTGTCCCAGGACTTGCGCAACAGCCATAACCGCCAGAATCAATGCGCCCTGGGTAGAAGATAGACCGATGTCCGCTGCATAAGAAGGCAAATAGACCGCTGGAAAAAAAAATCCCAGCCCTTGAATCAGAGTAGAAGAACAATACACCCAGAAAAGCGGCTTTCCCACGAACGACCAATTAGTCCTCGTCATCGTACTCCTTTCAGAATGCGTCAAGCGTCCTTTCAACGCAAAAATAAGCGGGCCTGTCAACACCACCATCGCAACAGCAATAACCCTTAAAGTAGTTTTGTACCCATACTTATTCAATAGTGCATTCATGATAAGTGGCATCACGGTACCTGATGCACCTGCGGCGGAGGCGATAATTCCAAACGCCATTCCCTTTCTCGCAACCCACCACTCGTCTACTATGCTAATAATAGGATAATAGAGCGTCACGAAACCGACGCCATACATTATTCCTTGCGTGATTATGAGGCCGTCAACAGTGGTTGTGAATGACCCAAGTACGAGACCGAGAATACAAAGCGGCCACCCGGCCCATATTTGTTGCCGTTGGTAGCGGGGATAGCGCTTTGCAATCGTAGCTGAGATGGGACCACCAAGGTAGGAAAGTCCTTGGGCGAGGGTTCCGATAAGAGCAACTTTTGAGCTACTTGAGGAGAATGCGGGAATGGTGGAGTAGTATTGCTCAAAGACTCCAAAGGAGATGGGGAATCCTAGCCATCATGTGGTGAGCACTGAACTTGGGGAGCGAAGAAGTGAAATACCCCATAAGACCGCCTCAAAGACGAACGCGGTAACTAAGACAGTCCATGCTGCTGCTCCGCCGTCTACGGGTTTCAGTTCTTGGATTACAGTCTCATCGAACGTGATGTTGCTCGGAGAGATCGCGGGGGCTTCGCTTGTTTCTGTCTGGCTTTGGGATGTGCCTGATGGGGCCCAGTTGCTAAGCTCGAAGTGCTCAACTGAAGTTTGAATTGTTGACGTTGCCATTGTGACCAAATCCCCATACAGGAACTAGGTTCGAAATAACAGGTGAGGATTATTTCCTGGGTGAATTCAAGGGTCAGATTTTTGGGTGAAGATATTATCATTAGTCATCGACAGGTCAAGAGTGGGGTCTTCCTTAGCCCTTTGCAAATCAATAAGATCCATTAATGGGAAGAAGACATGTGAGTATAACTTACTAATGTCAATGAAGTAACTATCGTCACACATTTTAGAAATCTACAGCTGGGTTGTACTAGTAGTGGATTTAATATGGCGAGTATACAAAACTTAGGCAGTGTATTTTCCTTAAGTCTTCCTCAGTCTGCTGTTTAATCAAAAAAAAAAGGCCGACAAACAGACCTTTGCAGATCACATTCAGTAAAACATTCAAGCTTGCAATAGAACATCCACATCAAAAAGAGGCGACATCATGGGTACCTAGGTAAGCAGTGTGGTCTCGGTACCCCTTTGTTGTTGGATGATCACGTGCAGCTTTTCGCCAAGGATTCCCCGATGGAATTTCAAGTCCGGAAAAAAGCATGTAGTAAGCGATTGCGTACACATTCGAGAGTCAAAGGGTTGCCTGATGTTCGAGACCTGGCGCTTCACTTTACTACCTCCCCCCCTAAATAATTGCTAGCGGCTATGTTTTGGGTTTAGGTGCGGGTAGGAATCCAGGGTGTTTAACCAGTAAAGAAATCCCTTTTGAGCCACTGCCAGGGTAAACGGTCTTCGTGAACCTTCTACGCCCACCCCTGGCTTGATACACAGACCACTTTTTGCTCTGTGCAAGAGATCTGAAAGCCTCTTGACCAGGCTTTTAACCACTCGGAATTGAAGATCTGAAGCTCTATACCATATTAGGTGCACTAGCAATTATTTAGGGGGGGAGGTAGTAAGATCATAACCATACGAAGCATGGCATGTATGAACATCTGAAGCTAACCATATCTAGAATACGAGAAATCTTAATACCCCTGTAGAATTTGGACTCAGCTAGCTTTGGGCCTGCCACAGTCATGGCATATAAAATCGAGTGGGTATTATAAATCATTCTAACCGCATCAAGAATACGAAGCTGGAACTTTGGCGCATCCAGCCCTCCGCAGCATCGGGTCATCACATCAAACTCGGGCCCGGTCTGCGGCGCAATAACGACTGATATAACAAGAATTGCGCCCTCGCAAATTCCAAAGCTGGAATACGATAGTTGCGACAATGGATGGCAATTTCTCATTTTTCGTCCTGCCAGATGCTACCAGCTCTCCACCAGCCAAGCTGCAGGTTGATCCAGAAGGGAATCCCCTGCGCAAACGACAAGTACACCATAAATCTAGAAAGGGCTGTACTACCTGTAAGCGGAGGAAAGTCAAAGTTTGTGTCCCAGTCATCTCGCCCGGAAGTCACGAGACCGCTAACTTCGAATTCAGTGCGACGAAACCTCACCTGCCTGTTTGAATTGCACGAAGAGAAAACTGCAGTGCAGTTTCAGGACCCCATTGGAGCCTACCAATACGTTTTGCCGAAGACAAATTCAAACAACAACAAACTCTGCCCTCGGTCTAGTATTATGCGATAGACTTTCGAGAAAATATTCTGACATCGAAATTTCAATCCTCCCCTCAATTCCAACCTTAGGATTCGGCCTTCAAATCCAAGGCGATGGAAACTCGGTCGACCTGAACAGGAGCTCGCTAGAAATTCTCAATAAACATTCAAGGGATCACCGGGAAGTTGCTTGTGCAGCGTGCTTCGCCCGTGCAGGGATGCGAATCGAGGAGTCTCCCGCTGCTGTGATCGCTCCCAGTTACAGCTTTCTAGAACTTGCCCCCCAATCTACCCCCGCAGAGCAGGAGCTTCTTCTGTATTTCGAAAGGTTTACATCCAAGACTCTAGCGCTGTCGACCACGGCCTGGGGGACATATCTTTTGAAGAACACCTTGCAGGTTCGTAGTTCATTCCACAATCTTGTATCGTTTGCTCATACACTCAGTATGAATTTGTCAGGAGCGCTATGTTCCTAGTTACTCGGGCACACATGCACCACTACTCACCAACCCATAAGCGCGATCCCATGATCGATCTGCAGTACGTCTCCAATGCACTATCAGGATTACGTGGTGCCCTGAATTCGGAGATGACGGTCGCAAACTTCGAGTCCATTATTACCTGCACTATCCTTCTCGTTCACTACGCTTGGACTTGTATGGAGAAGCCTGTGAACGGCGACATCGATCTTGCTATGAATTACAACCGAACATCTGATCACTTCCACGGCCTGAAAGACTGCATGGTCTTCACGCAAGACGTTTTCAAACAAACGAAGTGGTCATTGATCTTGCTTTACAGTCCCAGAATTAACCTTGAGAGGTACTTGATGCGATCACCGTCGATGGCCGATAAGCTAGAAGGTATTTTCCTCCATTGTCTCTCCTGTGGACTCGGAAGCAAGGTCCCCGTGGACACTTGCGACGTGAACGTTTCAGCGATCAGACGCCTCATCATTCCTCTGAGCGTTATTTGCATTAGTTCGCCTGACGTCGAGTCGACTGGGCTTCTGCCTGACATATACCGTTATCTATTCACTTGG
>Ga0302221_10000651_pt1 | contig 24583 bp, 3 predicted proteins | sample II_Palsa_E2_1_FD_193517 | JGI IMG/M metagenome (GOLD analysis project Ga0302221, IMG submission 193517) | Peat permafrost microbial communities from Stordalen Mire near Abisko, Sweden - II_Palsa_E2_1 | ecosystem: Environmental > Terrestrial > Soil > Palsa > Peat permafrost | place: Sweden... | reverse complement strand
GTAATAGCTTATTAATACTAATTCTCTTCTATTTTAAGTACCTCGAAAGGTGCTAAATTGCGTTTTATTAGCTTAATAAACCCCGAATTATAAACTATTTACACCGGACTAGTTTATATGCATAGCACGCTAAAGATGTCACTTATAAATAAGCAACCTTCTTAATTTTTAAAAAAGATTTTAATAATTTAGAAAATTTAAAAATTTAAAAGTATAAATGCTATTTCTTCTTAACCCGCAATTGCTTAAACTAAAATTAGGTTAATAAAACTATATACTCTTATTATCTTATAAGTTTCGAGACTATTACTATTCTCTCGAGACTTAAAGTTTTTAAGCAAATACGCTAATAGATAACATATATTAAAGTAAATTAAAGCGCTAAAAGTGTAAGAGATTATAACAAAGGAAAGACTAGTATACATAGCAAATCCTTTCTAATAATAGATATAATTATTGCATAATATATTCTTTAAAAACATTATTAACTATTTTAAAAGAATTTCCAAGAAATGGCTATAAGAGAAGGTATTACTAATTAAAGGACTTTTTAACTAGTACTAAAAATAATAAATAAACTTAATTTGTATTATTTTACTCGATAAAGTTTTAAAGAATTAATAAGATTATTATTACTAGTTTAAACTTATATTAGAAAAGACAAAGATATAGCGCTTTTGCATTAATGCTTTCTTTAATAAAGAAAGTCTTATTAGCTAATCTTAAGTCTATTACACGTTGCAAATAGTAAGCAAAAGAAAAGGCAAACTTTACTTATAAGGGTTTAAATTAATAAAGTGCATAATTCCTTTATACCTTATACTTTATACCTTATTAATATAAGCTAAAACGCATAAATCCCTTTTTAGCTAATAAAATAGCTATTATTTATTTGTTTTAAAGCATTAACTAGCTAATTAGCTTACTATCTTGTTATTACCTTATCACCTTACTTGTAAGCTTATTACCTTACTCCCGAGCTTATTACTTTACTTGCAAGCTTACTACTTTACTCCCTTTTATATTTATATTATAAATTCGCGCGTTATATTAAAATAAGACAAGCAACTAGTTATCGACGCCCTTTTTAAAAAAAGGAATAAGCTCGATTATTTTATTGCAATAACCGCTAAGTAATAAGCTAATATTAAGAAACTCTTCGATCTTATTATCGATCTTGTTATTTATAAAGGGGTTAAAAAACGCATATAAGGCAATTTATACAAAATCTTTAAGCATAGCTAAAGACTATTTGTCTTATATAATTTAAGTATAACTTTTATAGCTATTAGTAAGATAAAAACAAAACTTAGCGTGTTACGTCTTTTAAAATAGTATAATAGTATTATATACTTTATAGCTTTAGACAAACTTGTAAAGACTTTATTATTAAAGAAGTTACCTTTAAAGTTTACGCTAGCAAGTACCTTATAACCCCTTTTGCTAAATCGAATCCTTAACATAATTTCTTTACCTTTAAGTAATAATGCAATTTAATAAGATATAAAGTTTATACTAGCAAGTACTTTATAGCCCCTTTTACTAAATCGAATCCTTAATATAGTCTTTTTACCTTCGAGAAGCAATGCAATTTAACAAGATATAAAGCTTATATCGGCGTTTAACTTAAAGCATAAAAAAAAGCATTTATAGCTTATAGCCGATTTGCCTTTAAACTTATTTGCTAATAAGCTTTAGTCTTTGTAAGCGTGTTGCACGATTCTCGAACAACTTTACTTTAAGCAAGATATATAATCGTTATACTTATTACCCCGAAAATAGCTTATCTTTCTTTTAAGCTTTTTATATTAAGATTAGCTATCTTATATACTATCTTTAAATTATTCTTAAAATAGCTAATCCTCGGCCTCTTTATTAAAGGGCTAAAAATCTCGGGATAATTATATTAATACTATTTAAGTTAATTTAAATCCCTTCTTAAATCTAAGCTTTACTAATATTATAATAAATAAACAAATAAATAGCATATTACAAATATTAATATCGAATTTACTTGCTTTAAATAGTTTTGCAATTTACTTCTTCTTTAATAGTTTCTCGACTATCTTAATACCCCTTCTTTAAAGCAAAATTTTAAATTTGCAACGCTTAATTATCTTTGCCTTTTTTATATAATATAAGGGAAAGTGCTACCCGCTAAGAATTAAAATAAGCAAGCTTAATTTGCTATATACAAATATTAACTTGTAATATAAAAGATCGATAACATTTAATATCAAATTCTCCTTAAAAAGGGATATAATTAAAGCTTTGCTTATATTTCTCGGCCGGAATAATAATATAATATTTATTAGCATTATCTTAAACGTCTTAAGCGCAAATCTCTTTTCTTTCTTGCAATTAGGGCTTAATTTAAGCTTAATAGTCGAATTAGTAACAATATAAACTAGTAAAACTTACTTCTTATTAATTATTATACCTTAAAGAAAGATTATAATATAATTAAATATTAAGGGTAATTTGATTATATATACTAAAAAAGAAGGGGTAATACTGAAATATTAAAAAAATAAGAATTTAGATATAAGGAATAGCGTCTTTAGCTATTAAGCTAAGGACAAATATATACTACTATAAAACGTCTATTAATTATATATTTTTAACTAGCTTATAATTAAACGACTTCGATTCTAGTTTGCTTAAAACTCGTTTTAATAAAGTAAGCTTATAACCCTTTACTAGTAATTTTTATATAGCCCTTATTGCTACCCTTATTAATTATAACTCTTTTAATACTTAATACTATTTCTAATATAAAAGACCCTTCTTTGCTATTTATTTTAGTTATTACATAGTAATTAACTTTATATTAGGCCTTATAGCCTTATATTTGCATAAGCTTAGCATATAATTGCATAATTAAAAATGCAATATACTTTTTCTTTTATTTTAACTTTTAGCGCTTTTTCCTTAGCCTTCTGCGCTTTTTTCTTACTCTTACTTTTACTTAGCATATCGCTTAGCTATTAAAGCTCCTTTACTCTATTATAAGAAACTTGAATATTTTTTAAATAAATCCCTTTTAAAGCTTAAGCAATATCTCTTAAGCTAATAAAATCGGGCGTATATAAAATTAAGGCCTAATGTAAAATTATTCGCCTTATTTGCTAATATTATAAGCTTAAGCTAGTTTAAGCGGTTATAAACTCAAAACTCGTAATTGCCGCTAAATATTAGCTATAATAAAGAGTTTAAAATAAAGGATACTAAGTTATTTTAAGTAAGAAAACTTTGCATTTATAAAGCTTATAATATTATTTTATAAAAGAGCTAAGCTAGTTAATAGTATATGCAAGAAGTGTTTGCCTTATTTTTAGTAAAGCTTAAGCTATTACTAAAGTTACTTTACTTTGACAATAAAAGGCTAATAATAGCTTAATTAAAACTTGCTTTATATAAATAAAAGATTTTTAAAAGGAAATTTCTATAAATAAAAAGTTTAATTTACTTACTTAAGCAATTATGCTTTAAAGGAGGCTATATTACTCGAGGAGGTAAAAGGTATTTAAAAGTTATTTGCCCTTTTATTATTATTATACTCGAGATTTGTTAACTAATATAAACGCTACTTTCGTGTATTTATACTAATAAACCTAATTATAGTATATAAAGTTATATAATTAAGAGTAACTTTATTTAAATAAATGCGTTAAAGGGATATTATTAGCTATAATTAAGTTAAAGAGCTGCCCTTTTCTTTGCCCGAAGAACCTTGCAACTAAAGCTTATCCATTTATAGCTAAATAACTAATTGCCTTATTTTTAACCGAGGATTAATAGATTTTATATTAAGCTTTAAGTTAAAAAGCCTTCGAAATTAATAGATTTTAAATATTATTTAAAATTACAAAATTTGCTATAAGCTACCCTCCTTTTTAATATTATTAAAGTCTTATTTATTCCTTGTTTAGTATCTTCTTGCTCTTTTAAGAGTATAGTAGCTCTTTGCTTTAAATCTTTGTCTTTTTCCCCTTTCCCTTTCTCTTTTATATAAACTAATATATCTTGTCGAGTTTTATAGCACTACTTTGCAAATTATAAATAAGTAAAGCGCAATGCGAGAATACTAAGTTGCTAAATTAACTTTATATTTATAAGATTTCGAACTTATAATAAGTTATTAACCTTAATTTGTAAAAGGCTAATTAAGAGTAGCTTTTAAGTTAAATTAGCAAGTAACTTTTGCTAGTAAGGCTTAAACTTTACTTTTGCTAAGTCTAAAAAAGGCTACAAGTTATTATAAAACACGCTTAAATAATCTACGTTATAGCATTATTAATTAATATATGCCTTTAAAGATATTTCCCGATTTAAGGTCGCGTTTAAAGATGCAATTGCTTGCTAGTAAAAACATCTTAAAGTATATAAAGCACAAATCTTAGAGCAATTCTTTGCATTTAATAAGAATTTTATTAAAGACAAACTATTAATTAACTATTATATTAGAAATTTTTCACTTTTAGCTCTTTTGCAAGTGTTTTTAAAAAGATTAATAGAAAAGAGTAATCCGAGTTTATTTAAGCTTAAGAGTATATGCTATAAATTATAAAGCAATCTTGTTATTATATGCTAATAGCTACTTGATATAAGATGCTAAGCACAAAAATTAAAAGCTAAAGTATAAAATAATTAAAAATAACTAAAAATAAGCTGCAAAGATGTAAAAAGAGATATAAAGTTTGCTTTATTTTACTCGAGCTCTCGGGTTTATTATAGCAAGAACGCTTATTACTATCTTAAGACTTTAAATAAGCTATTCGGATTACAAAGCATATTCCGAGATTTATATTAAACGCTACAAAGAAGCGTTAGTAATATAATAATAAAGTAATAAGCTAATAAGTAAGGTAATAAGTTAAGTAATAAGCTTGCAAGTAAGGTAATAAGCTTACAAGTAAAGTAGTAAGCTTGCAAGTAAGATTATAAGCTTGCGAGTAAGGTAATAAGCTTGCGAGTGAGATTATAAGCTTACAAGTAAGCTAAGGAGTTAAGTAATTAAAGCGTATTACTTATTAGTAATATTATATAGCAATTTAAGTAAGGGGAGTTAATTAGCTAACTTTCCTGCTATTAATAAGCTATTAAGAATAGTATATAGCGTTTATATACTCCTTATATAGCCTTTAATAGAAAAGAAAGCTAATATGCAAGTCTTTAATTTCTAGCTAAGACTCTTTTAGTTAATTAAAAGAAAGTAGCTTCGGGCTAATTTAAGAGACTTGTGTAATAATAGTATTTACGCTAAAGCTATTAGCTTTACTTGTATTTAAAGTTAAAGTAAATCCTTATAAAGCTATTCCCGGACAATTTTAAAGATTATATTATTTCTTCCTTTTAGCTTAATAACTTTTTATTATATAAGATACTTGTTAATAATAATAGATCTCAAAAAAGACAAAGAAAACGATACTTAATCGAAGGAATTAAGCATTAAAACTAAGAAAAAAAAGGCTAAAAGGGCTTATTTTACTTATTAAAAAGCTTATTTAACTTGTAATATTTTTATTTTTCTTCGGACAAAAAATTGCGTAGTTTTAAACTATTTTAGCTTATATCTTTATAAGCATTTGCTAATTGACTTTATTATAAGTAACAAGCGTCTTTGCTAACGTTATATAAAGAAAGGTCTTGCAAGTACTTGCTAAGATAGTGTAAAAAAAAAGGCTAAATTAAAACTAGTCCTAAAAAGAAATAATAGCCTGCCGACAACGAGTACTTTAGCTTCGGATACTTTACTAGTTAATAGCTTCTTTAATAGCAAATCGATAAACTCGATATAAGTTAATTAATATTAAGCTATAATACTAAAAAACAAAAGCATTAATTATAAATACTTTATTATTAGCAATTCTGCTATTATTATTAAAGCTAGCAACTTGCTTAAAGAAATAATTATAGTAAACTCGATATAAACCGATTTATTACAAGTAATAAAACCGAAAAACGGGTATAATTTAGCTATAATATCAAGTAATTATATTAGTAACAAATACTTTCTTGCAAGCAATTATACTTTTTTAAAGCTAAAGTGCTTAATAAGAGTCTAAACTTAATAAATTTTATAAATATAAACAAGTATATACTAGCTTTTATCTTAATAGTTTTAATATACTAATATTACTTTAGCAAGCGTTAGCAACTAGTAAAGAAACTTTAAAGTCTTAATAGCTTAGTTGCATTTACTTGTTTAACGCAAGACGATATTAAATAATCTCTTTATATACTTTATAACTTCTTAATAATAAGTTTAGCCGGCAAAAATAAAAGCTTCTTAAGCGCCTTTAAAGAACTTTTACTTTTATTACAAGAAAAATAATTTACGTTATAGTATTATTAATTAATATATACTTTTAAAGATATTTCCCGATTTAAAGTTAAGTAATAAACTAGAAAATAAGCTTAATATTTCTCTTTATTGCTTTACTTGATTTGCTATTAAAGTTATAATAGCTATTAGAATTTCTTTTATAATAAAAGCATATATTTGTATTACTAAAATAATTATCCCTTATATAAAAGAAGCTACTATTAATAGCTAAAGATAATATTAAATTAAAGTAAAATTTTTAAAGAGTTTATTGCTAATGCATTATACTTGCTTATAAAGTTCTTTAAGCTTTAACTCAAATTTACTATTACTTGCTTCCTCCTTTCTTACCTCTTTTGTTAGTCTTTATAATAAAGGATAATTAAGCTAAATATAATAATATATTTGGCATTTTTCTTTATTTTAACGTATATTTTTATATTTTCCTCTCTTATTATACTTAAAGCAACTTTAACCCCTTTTCTTTAACTTCTTTTATGCCCTTTATTTAAGTACTTATATTATTTAGCGCCTTCTTCGGATTATTCTTTTGCTTTAACAAAAACCTTTAAATTTCGGCTAAAGAGAATATATTATCCGGAACTTTCTTTGCAAATTCTTTTATAATTTAACTTAATTTATTACTTATTAACTTATTACTTAGCTCCTTATTTAGCTTCTTATCTTCGCTATGCTTAATAACACTATTTAAAGCTACTCCGGTAATAGAGGTGCTATTTGTAGTTTTATTTGCAATAAAGATAATATATATCTTTAGCAAATCTTTAATATATATCCTTACAAATAGCTTTTTAGTTTCTTTTTAAGTAATATTCTTAAATTTGACTTAATAATTTACGCGGCCTAAGCAAATTAATGCTTTGTCGAGTTTATTAGGGTAATTAGTTATTATTACTAAGATATAGCCTTTATAAGATGCGACTCTTAGTTATTTATTTAAACTTTTAAAGTAAAATAAATAAGAAAAGCTTACTATTAATAATATTTAAGAGTGCAAATAACGAAATACCTTTCTTCTTTTCCTCTTTTAAGAGTTAATTAGCCTTTTTAAGTGCTTTAGTAAGATTTAAAGCAATAAAGCTACTATTTCTTAATTAGTTTCCGGTTATTAGCGCTATCTTCTTATTATTTTTACTTGACTCTTTAATTAAGCTTGCTATATCGATATCCTTTAGCAAAATAATACACTTAGCTAGCAAATTTATAAATAGCATACTTAGCTCTTCTTCTATTAATATAGATATTAAGGCCGAAAACGCCTATTAATGCAAAGGTAAGAGACGTTTTGCCTATTTTAAGCAAGCTATAAAATAAGTAACTATAATAGTATAAAATACCCTAGTTAATATACTAGTATGCAATAATAAAGTTAAGATACTTGTTAATATTGCTAAAGATCTTTATTTTCTTTATATTACTTAATATTATTATATTTATAAAACGATATAAGCGCTTTATTATTTTAACTTAATAACTAGATTTGCATATATCTTTAAGTGCTAAGCGCTTAACTATAATTATAATGTTTTATCTTCGATAATAGTATTTTTTAGCATCTTAAATTAGTTCTTTAATCGGTTTTATAAATTGTCCGAAACAAGAAATAATAAAGAGCTCTTTATCCTTAAAAGTAATCTAGTTTAATATAGCTACCTCTTTCTTCCTTAGTTAATAATATCTCCTCTTATATTAGAAATTATAAGATTTAATAGCAAGAGTAAATTTAAGTTATAATTTTGCTTTTTAATTAGCGAAATTTAATAACTTTATTTCGCCTTTTCCTCCTTTCGATTTTATATCTTTACTATTAAGTTCTTATACGCTTTTCGAAAATGTCTTTATTATAAGTTTATAAGAAGACTTAAATTTATATTAATGCGCGAAAAAGACTATTATATAGTCGTATATCTTATTTAATTTATTAATAATAATTTTAAATATGCAATTGTTATAAACCTAGTTATAAACTATAGCTTATATTAAGTAAAAGACCCTAGTATTAAACTAAAGGATAATACTTAAAAAGACGATAATAATAACGTTAAAGCCGAAAAAAAAGAGTAAAAACTTATATATAAGACTATATTTAAGGATAAAAGTCTTTAAAAGCGTTATTAAAGATAGTCTTAAGATAAGATCACTTGATAAAATATTCCTTATATTATAAAATATAAACTTTAAAAGGCTATTAATAACTATTTTTTGCTTTATAATTCTTGTGTCTTTTAAGATTAAGTATATATAACTATTAATCCGAAAAAGGTTAATATGTGTTTTAACGAGGAACTTATTAAGCTTTATATTAAGTTAAAATATTTATTACAAAAGTAGAATTTCTTAGTATAAGAGAAAGGCGGCGTATATTATTTAAATTTTAATATTAAGGGAAGAAGAATATTTTTAATCTTATATCTTTAAAAGAAACTCTTATAAAATAGTTATATGTTTTAATAATAGTAATAAGTTAAATACTTAAGTAGCAAAGCAATAATCGAAGCAAATGCCTTTATAATCCGATTTAATAGTCTTTAATGCATTATTCTTTTAAGCCTTATTCTTATACTTTTATATTATAATTTAAAGCTTGCTTATTATTAGCTAGTAAAAAGTGCAAGAATTTTAGTAGCTTTACTTATCCTTATTATTTAAAGTCCTATTTAAGATTTAAAAGTCCTTTATCGGGCTACTAGTTATAGCTCTTTTTGCATATGTAAAATGCTTTAAAACTTAAATTTATATAACTTATATAACTCTTTACTATTTTTAGCTTATATTAATTATCATTTAACACTTTATTAATTGCTACTAGAAGCTATAAAAGTTTGCTTATTAGACTTTACTTATAATTGCTATTTATAACAAAAACTAACTAATATTTATTTAAGTGCGTAATTTTAGTATATATTTAAGTGCTACTTCTAAGATCTTGCTAAAGGACAATTAATAAAAACAACTAATATATATGCCCTAATAAAGCAGCTTTTATAAGCGAGAAACCCTTTATAAATAACTTAGTATATTGCAAGCAATTAGCTAATAATCTTATTAAACCCCCTCCTTTACCCTTTATATTTAAATTTAAATTATTTATAAAGGAGTAATAAGTGTTAAGCGGCAATTATTATAACGTTTATCTAGTTTATAAATTATTAAGCTATAAAGATGCGCTAAAATTAAGGATATACTTAAATTTTATTACTATTACGCTAAGAGGATAGCATTTGTATATTATTTTATAATTTGTATATTATATATAAATAGTATAGTAGATATAACTATAATAGAATTCGACTTAAGTATAATTGTATATAATTTATTTAATATATAAAAGTAAAGCTATTATAGCTATTTATATGTCTTTAAAAGACTATAGTCTTTATATTTATAAGCGGGTTTAAAAGAGATTATATTATTTGTAAAGAAGGGATTCCGGAATTTTTCGACTTACCTTTATCCTTATTAATTTTACTAAAAGTAGTGCCAGGGTAATTAGTTAAGTAATAAGCTAATAAGTTAAGTGGTTAGCAATTAAGTAGTTAGCAAGTAAGTTAAGTAATAAGCTTGCAAGTAAAGTGCTAAGCTTATAAGTAAAGTAATAAGCTTACAAGTAAGGTAATAAGCTTACAAGTAAGGTAATAAGCTTACAAGTAAGGTAATAAGACGCTAAGTTAAGTAATAAGATGCTAAGTTAAGAAATAAGCTCGCAAGTAAGGTAATAAGCTAATAAGTTAAGCAATAAGCTTGCGAGTAAGTTAATTAAAGCAACGTTCCTCTTATTAATTAAGGCTAATACTATAAATAAGAATGCAAAAATCGTCGTGTAAACAAATAAGAATTAGCGCCCCCTTTAATAAGAAATCTTTCTTAAATTATAAAGTTAATCTTAATTATACCCTTTTATATAATTACCCCTCTTATTACTTGCTATATTACTTTAGCTATATAATTAACACTCGATTCTAGAAGAATAGCACCCTTTTAATTAATAACCCCCTCTTTTAAGGCATATTATATTATTAACATTATAACCCTTTTAATGTTACCTTTAAGATTTATACTAATTTGCTAACGCTTATTAGCTATAAGCAAATTTTTAATAACTTGTAAATAAGAAAAGAAGCGCTATAAAAGTTTTAATTTCTTACTTTTATATTTAAAGGCTACTAAGACATTATTAATAAGGTTAAAGTATAAAAGTGCGTTATTAAAGGAGCTACTAAATTTTGCAAATAAGCAAGACTATTATATAATTAAAAAGGGTTTTAAGCGAGGGAATTTAAGAGTTATAAAATTATTTTAAGCATAAAAGCTTATCTTATACTTAGCTTAACTAAAGAAAGCGCTTATATTTAAGCTTATAGAAAATAGATTAAGCACTAGTAAAGTTACTTAAATAAGCTACTTTAATAAGTAATTGCAGTTAAAGGCATAAGTCCTTATTATAAATTTTTACTTAAGCATTGCGTTAAATAGCTAAATTAAGGCTAAATAATTAAATCGATTATAAAATTGTAAATATGCGACTTACTAGGATATAGTAGCTTAATCGAGTAGCTAGCTCTTTTAATTTGCTTTATATATATATCTTAGTAATAGCTAAGTTAAGTCGATTAACTATAATTAAATATAAATGTTATATAAGATAATTTTCTTAGCAAATTGCAACCGACTTATTAATTCTTTACTTGTCGAGCTAATTAAGCAAATTATATAAAACCTTTAACCTTGCTATTTTTTATCCCTTTCCACTTAATGCTCGCTAATAGTAGCAAGCGCAATAATAGCACTCGCAATTGCCTTTTAATTAAAGATATCCTTAAAAGTTTAAATAATAATATAGCATCTTCTATTCTTTACTTTATTATTTTATTTAAAAGGTAAAAGAAGACTTGCTATATATAAAGAATAAGATATAAATTTATATTATAAGCTAATTAATTTTTAGCTTAAAAATAAAGTTTAAATTTTAATTAAAAACTAGAAAACTTAAAAGCTTAGCTATTAGCTTATATCCCGAAAATAGTAATAAGATATAAAGCTACCTTTACAACTTTCTTCCTAATAGTTATTATATATTATATCGAAAATTTCTTACTTATAATCTTACCTTATAACCTTTATATTACACTTAAAGTCAGCTTTTAATAGCTACTTTTATATATTATAATTACTTATTTAACCTCTTTAAGTCCGAATTAACGCTTATTTAATAGATTTGTTTTATATGCTATAATAGTCCTTATTAGTACGTCTTTAAGTGCAAGTATTGCAAGTTAAAGACTTGTTAGCTATATATAAACAAATATTAAAAGTAAGATATTATATTATTGCTATTTTTTTGTTACGTAAGTTTGCAATTTGTCCGATTTTCTTATAAATAGTAATAATATATCATTTTTCCTTTAGCTTAATTATAACTAATATATTTTTAAAGAAATATCTAATAATAGTTAATTAATTTTAATTAGCGCAAGTATAAGGGAAGGAAAGTTATTAAAGAGAATATTTCCTCGGTAATTATAAAAAGAAGATATAACTTTAAAGAAGCAGCTAAAGTGTTTTTTATTTTAATTATTGCTTTCTTAATTTAAAATCTTCTTCTTTAAATGTATTTAGAGTTTTATAAGAAAATTATCTTTTATATATTAGTATTAAATATAAAATAAGAGAGTAATATAATAATGTTTTTAAGTAATAAAAGGGCTTGCCTCTTAAATTCTTAAATTCTTTTAAAAGCAAATTATTATAAGATATAGTAATTTCTCGGAATTGCTAAATAAATTATACAAATCTTTGTTGCCTTAAATTTACCCTCTTTTATAATAGTTATTGCTAGTCTTTGTTTATTGCTATAACCCTTAAATATTTGCAATAATAACTAGCTCCGAGGCAAGTAACTTGCAATTTCGAAATCGATAATCTTAACTTTCTTTAAATTCGGCTTGTCCTTTATAATAATATTTATAAGTTTAAGGTTAATATAATTAAAGACGAGGTTTAAGCAATTTATACTAATTGCCTTATATGCTACTTAAAGATTTGCCGGGCTAAAATCTTCGAGAGTAAGGGGCTTTAAGAAGTATTATTAAAGTATATTTTGCCCGTTTACCCTATTAAATAAGTGCCTTCTTTATTTTGCCATTTCCTTATATAAATTTACTATAGCTTTTATATAATAAAATTGCTAATATTTGCTTAAACTTAGCTAAGTAGCTTTTAGCGTCCGGCTTAAAACTCTTTAAATAAAGAAGTAAGATTAGTTATTATTAAAGGTATAATATAAAATATTTAATATCTCGAAGCTAAGTTATTAATTTCGGATAAAGTTTAAAGTTACTTATTTAAGCGTAACTCCCTCTTTAAAGGCATTGCTAGCTTTATAAACTAGCTTAATATAAAGACTATTAAATAGTATAAGAGTAAAGGGTAAGTTAGTAAGTACTTTTATTAGTATATAGCTTAAATTGTTACTATTATTATTTTAAGTCGCTATATTAAAGGGGGAAAGTAATTAATAAAGCATAAGACTACTAATAAGTCAAGTGTCGAAATTAATTTGCTTAAAAGATTTAAAGGCAATTGCTTATAGCGCATTAATTACTATAAGCAAGAACTAAACTCGAGATTAACTTTATTATCCCGAGGTCGGGCATATATTATCTTAACATATTTATAGCAAGCAATAAAGATAAATATCGCTTAAAGCTAGTTAAAATACACAAATATTGCCGCTTTTGCTAGTATAATATAATCTCTTCTTATTACCTTCTATTAAAATAAGATAAATTACTATTAAGAAGCAATTGCTTTCGCTTAATTAGCTTTAACGGGGGAGATTTGTACTTAATTAAAGAGCCGGAAATCGAAGCGAAATTATATTAATAAATGCTTAAGTAATAATATTAAAGATAAAATAAAGTAAGTATTTATACTAGACTCTTAGAGAAAGCTAATAACAAATAATAGTAAAATCGACGTTATAAGTTTATAGCTATTTATTTTCAAATATAACTACTTTTAATAAGTTTATAATATAACTTGAAATACCTCTTTTTATAATCTTTATAACTAAATACGCAATATAAGCCTTAATTTTTAATAAGCGTTTAAAGAAGGTATAAGCAATTGCTAATACTCTTCTTATTCCTTACAACTTTGCTTATTTTAATATTTACTTTATTATATATTCCGAGTACTAAGAATTTAATATACTTCGAAAAGGCAATTTCACGTATTACTTCGTTATGCACTTGTTTATTAATATAAGGGATACTTTAATAGTTATAATAAAACTATGCTTAATCTTTTTAAAAGCGTTTTACAAGTCTCTTATAAGCTAGCGATAAAGGGCTTACACGATATCGAATTTGCGCTTTATATAAAAACCCAATTTTATTAAGCTATAATAGTCTTAGAAGCTTAATATAAAAAAATAAAGCTATTAAATAGTCTAAAGTAGCTATTATCTTTTATTTTTTATTTTAAAGCTTATAGTTATATAATTATTATAAGGGAAGTAGCTTTTAAGGTTTTTTATAAACTAGAATAATATCTTTAATATATATTAAAATATTAAGATACTTGCTAGCGCAAGATTAAACTAAATTTTGCTCTTTTAAAGTAATATTTATAAGCTTATAATAATTCGTTTTAATTTTATTATAATATCCTTTTTAGTATTTATTACTATTTAATATTAATCTCAGTTATATAATAAGAAGTCGAAAGTACTTATAAAATAAATGCTTAAGCGCTTTATTTAATTAGTATATTATATTTTATCTTTTAAAGTAAGTAGCAAGGTAACTTACACATTCTTTAAAGTTATCTCTTCTTTAATCTTTCTTAGCCGGATAAATTAATAGTTTTTAAGCTTTTCCGAATTATTATTATAATTTAAAAATAAGCATATAAAAAAGTCTTTTGCTCTTATTAAAGCTACTTTTACCTTTATGCTACTTTATTAATATTTAAACAAAGATACATCTATCGCAAATAAGGACCTTAATATAGTATTAGTTTTAGCTAAAGCAAATAGTGCCTCTTTTATTTTAAGGACTACTACTAATAAACCCTTTAAAATTTTGTTTAAATTTCTTTAAATTGTTATGCCTTTTACTTGCTCCTTTTTAACTTTTAATGTGCTAGCTTAAGAGAGTATTAAATTCTTAGTTATATAGTCCTCTAATAAACGGAAAAGTCGCTTTATCGGATTTGCTTTTAAGTAATCTTTAATAAAGATATCTAAGTTATAAAATAGATTTATTACAAGTATAGCACTTAATATAAGAGTTTAGCATATTCTTTAAAGAAAGCAAGCTAGTAAATTACTTAAATTACCTTTAATTATAATATTAAAGCATTTAATAATACTTATAAGTAAGTGTAATTTCTTTTTAATAGTTTTTAACACTTTAATATTTAAGTAAGCTACACTATTAGCTATTAATGCTCGAACTTTAGCTATAAAAGGCTTTATAGATATTTAAATAAAATTTTTATACTAGTATAATAAATAATATTAAAGCTTAAATATTTATAGCTCCTTTAACTTTATATAGCTATAAGCAATAGTATATAAATTATAAAAGGAGTAATTATAAGCTATAAGGTTCTTTAGCTTTTAAGCAAGACAAGAAAGGCAAGTTTAATTAAAATAAAGGCCCTTTTAAACCGGGGAAAATAACTTTAATAGCTCTTTGTAAAGTATTATAGCATTCTTAAAATACTTGTCGATTCTTTAAATAAGTTCACAAAACTTATTTTTAATAATAACTTCAAAATCCTCGAAGGATTATAGCGCCCTTGCAAATATTTGATTTTTAAGTTTTACTAAAATGTTTTAATATAAAGTTTAAAAGAGCTAATAAGGTTTAAATACTTATTAAGTATTAAAATATTTGCCTTAAGTGCAAGGTACTTAATAAACTTATAATGCGCTCTTACTAGACAACTATTAAAGGAAAGTGCAAATAATATTACAAGAATTGCAAAAGCACCTCGAAGTTTTACTAATAATAATTTTAAAAATTTTATTAAGTGTAAGGGTAATTTAGCAAGGACTAAGTTCGCTTGTCTTGTAGCTTTAATAAAGCTAAAGGGGGAGATAATATTGCATATAAAGTGATAATATGCTACATAAAAGAATACTTAAAAATGCTAAGCCGAAAAGGCTATCTTTGCTACTCTTCGAGCATTTTAAACATCTTATAATTCTTGTAAAATACGTGCTTAAAGCTTTTTTAGTTGCGCTTGTCGCTAACAATTTTGTAAGTCTTTCGGTAAAAGCAATACCCTTATATCCTTAAATTGCTCTTTAAGCAAGCTATTAAACTCTCGGTTAATTAAACGAGCCTTGCCTCTTTGCTAAAAGCTAGCGTTTCTTGCATTTATCTTATACTTAAAGTGTCTTATAAATTTTATAGTTGCAAGTTTCTTATTAAATATTAAATTAGGGTTATCTTATACTTAAAGGACTAAGATATAAAGATATATATAAAGGGGAAAGTTTAAAGGTTAACTACTTAAAGATATAAGCTAAGATGCTAAGACTTTTACAAGACTACTAAGACTATTAAAGTCGTTTACAAATAAATATACAACAATATTAAACAGAAGTATAAGTTAAGTATATATAAGATATATTAGCGTAAAAGGCTTTAAAGCTTTTAAAATATCTTAATGCTATTATATTATATATCTCTTATTTTCACCTTATATATAGCTTGCTATAGTCTTCTTAATAGTTAAAATCCTATAAAGCTTGCAATTAGCTAAGAAAACTAGCGACTAATCTTTAAATTACTCTTAAATTAATTAAAAGAGAATTTTATTATATTTATAATTATTATAAATTGCAAATATATCCCGGGATATTATACTCTTTTATGTCTCCCCGATAATACTAATAAGCTAAAGGTCTTAAATGTAAGGAGAGTAAAGTGCTTATAAGGCAAGATAAAGGCAAAAATGTTCTTATAAGATTACTTCTCGAAGGCGTATGCTTAATTTAATTTAAATACAATTTAAAAAGGCTATAGCAAAGATTTAAAGCTATTTAAATTCCTTGTTATAAGGACGTTGTTGTTGTCTTTTAAGCAGATTAATTAAAGGCATTTAAATGCAAAATAGTCTAAGCTAAGCTATATAAGCAAAAAAACTTTATTTTAAGGATATAGCTTCTTATATTTAAGATTCTAAAAAGGTAATTAAATATCGAAAGCAATAAGGTTATATAATAAAGGTTTAATAATAATTAATTTGCTTTCCGAGAGTTAAGTTTAGCGTTTTTAAAACCCTTCTTTATATCGGTCTTAAAACTAACCTTTTAGCTTATTATCCCGTCTTTATAATTATTTCTATTGCAGTTTCTTCGAGTCCCGGGACTCTTGTAATTTCTTCTCCTTTGCTTTACTATTAACTTAATACTCGGAGTCTTAGCTCTCTTCTCTCTTTTTTTGTTATTTTTATTATAATTGCTATATTAAAATTAAAGTCTTAAGACTATTTACGCTTATAATTCCTCTCTCTTTGCTTAGCTATTAACCTAATACTTGAAGTCTTAGCTCTTATCTCTTTACTTTTATTATAATTGCTATATTAAAACTTAAAGTCTTAAGACTATTTACACTTATAATTCCTTTCTTTATTAAGCTATTAACTTAATACTCGAAGTTTTAGCTCTTATCTTTCTTTTAATTATTCTAATTATAATTGCTATATTAAAACTTAAAGTCTTAAAATTATATACGCTTATAATTCCTTTCTTTAACCGGCTATTAATTTAATACTCGAAGTCCTAGCTTACTTTTATAATAATTATTATAATTATTATATTAATACTTAAAGTCTTAAGACTATTCTCTTTTATACTTTCTTTCTTACTTTTAATCTTAAAACTCTTTTTATAATTTCTTTCCTTTAGCCTTAATATTAACTTAATACTTTAAGTCTTAGATTTTATCGCTCCTTATAATTATTACCAAATCTCTATTTATACTCGAGGTCTTAAAGCTAGTCTTTGCTATATTATAATTCCTAAATCCTTAAAGCTAGTAATTAGCCCTTTAATAAACTATTAATTTGCAAGCACTCTTATATAATTAAGCCTCTTTTATAACTACTTCCCTTATCCCCCTCTTAACGCTAAGTTTTTATCCTTATGCCCGACTTAATATAAACTAAAATAATTTAAGAAAAAGATAGCTTTTAAGTATTATAAAAGTCGATATCGCTTTGTTAAAGTTCTTTAAAGATAAAGAGGCAAATAGCAATACTCTTATGTCTTTATTTAAATTATCCTAAGCAAGAGAGATTAATAAAAAGATTATAAATAAGCTTATAAGCTTATTTGCGAAAAGTAAATATAAATGCAATTAGCACAATAAAGCAAATTATATTAAAGCTATTATTAGCTTAATAGATTTAGACATTTTACTTAAAGCCTTTAAATTAATAAGAAATAATCTTTAAAGAACGCTTTTTAATTAATTATATCGGCCGAGAATAAGAGCAATGCACTTAAAGCTTTTATATTTATATAAAAGGCACAAGATTAAGGCAGCAAAGAAATTTCTAACTTTTAATAATTCCTAGTAAACTATTAAATTATTTAATAAATATTTATTAAAGTAAAGTAAATAGTACTCTTATTAAACAAAATTCTTTAATAGCGAAATTTATAAAAAAGTAAGATATTATAAAAAATTCTTTATCCTTAACTTGGATTTTGTACAAGAATAAACGCTTTATTTATTAAGCTTAAAGCAAAGAAATCTTGCTTAATTAAAACGTTATAAAGACTTTGTCGAGCGGTTTAATAATTTAGATTTATTCCCCGGCTAATAATATAAATTTAAACTTAGCAATACACGCTAATACTTTGCGCTAAATTGCTTTAAAGAAGCATTATAATACTTAAATTATATATTTAAAATCTTAAATAAGATATGCTAAAAGATCCTTAAAATCAAGCGTGCTATATATATCTAAATAATATAAAATCTCTAATTAAGGGCTTTAAAAGTTAATATTATCGACTACAATTATATTATATATAAAATGCATTGTAGTAAAACCTTTTTCCCTTTAATTCGAAATAAAACTTTTTAAAAGCTTATTATTAATATATTATTATAGCTAAAAGTAATTATTTTTACAATTAAATCGTTTTATAAAAACTTGAATTACTTTGCAATTAGTGCTAAAATTATTTAAACTTATCTTCTTATAAGCAAGACTAACAAAACGTTATACAAGTCTATGCTTAATAGCTAGTTAAAGCTTAGTATTTGTAAAGTAAAATTTCAAGAAAGTAAATTTGATAAGACTTATATTAAGCCTTATACTTGAAATGTAAACTTTATATATATCTTAATAATAATATCTATATTTCGGCAATTTATAAATCTTAATAAGTCTAATTTTAAGCAAGATTTTAAAACGGAAAAAATACGAGGATTAATTAAATTTAATTACGTTATATAACTTGTAAAGATAGCTAAACTTTATAGCTTTAATATAAGAGATTTGCCCACAATTACATATAATTTATTAAGCTAGCTAGACTTATAATAGCAAATTTATAAGCTAAGCTATAACGGCAAAAGCATTTATTAAAGGACGGGGCGCCCCTTTATTAATGCTTACAAAGAGATTAAAGTAAGACTCTTTTAGCTTTAATTATTAAATGTAAGCAATAAAGCAAGCAATAATCTATTAATTTTATTTGTTTAATAAAATTTCCTTATTGCCTTCTTTGGCAAAAAATTTACTAATAATCTTGTTATTAATAATAGTATAAATATAGCTTTAGTATAAATAATATAAAGCCAAGTAAGTAAAGTAGCAAATATAAATTATCCCGATCTTTTAATACTAATATAACTTTGTAATAATAAAAATATAAGAGCTTAACAAATCCCGAGGATTATTAAAGCCCTTTAGCATATAATTCCCGAAAGAGATATAATTAGTTATATTTTATAATTATATAATAGTTTTAAGAGAGAGGATAATACTTAATCTCGATTATATAACTTTATTCTAGTAATAAGTATAATCGTATTACCGGATTCGTTTACGCTAAAAGATTATACTTTGCTTAATCTTGCATTACTTCCTTAATTTGCTTACTTTATAAGGCAAGCTTTATTTGTCTCCTTTACTATAATAGACCTCGCTACTCAAATAAGCCTTATAAAAATGAATATAAAGACGCTTAAAGCTAAAAGTACTTTGCTAAAACTCTAGCGTAATAAGCTAATATGTATATAAGTAGCTAATATATATCTAAAAATAAGTAAAACGCTTATAAAGACGCTTAAAGCTAAGGGTGCTTTGCTAAAACCCCGGCTTTATAAGCTAGTATATATTCGGGAAGATTTTATAAAAGTGGGTAAAATAAATATAAAGACGTTTAAAAGTAAAAGCGCTTTACTAAAATCTTAATATAACAAATTAACTTGCGCAAAGGAAGATAATTTAGCAAATGTAAATTTTAAAATAAATAAAAATAAAGTTAATAAGATTAGATATACCTTTAATATTAACAAATATAATCTAATTACTTATAGTAACCTTATCTTAAAATATAATACTATAATAGCCTTTTTAAGCGTCTTCTTACAACGACCCGATAATAAAGATATAATATTACTAATATTAGCGGGTAACGTTATACTATTCTTTAATAGTTACAAATAAAGTAAATTTGAGGTATAGCTATTAGAGTATAATATTAAAGTAAGAGCTCCTTGTAATAAAGGTGCTAAAAATTAAATATTTATATTTAAAGCTAGCTTAATTAAAGATACTTATAAGGATAAAAAGCTAAAAGTTAAAGTGCTTCGAGGTTATCTTTCTTTAACTAGTAAAACTTTTAAAAAGGATATAAGGAATATAACTTACTAACGCTAATCGCATCTTTACTTAAAAGAAAATAAGACCTCTAATAAGATGCGTTTATACTTATTACTAGCTACTTATAGCTTTATTAAAAAGAGGTTATTCGGTATAAAGGATTAATTTTATTTAAAGCTTGCTCTTTAAAGTCGTCGATTATTCTTTAAGCTAAAAGGTTAACTTAAACAAGTTTTAGTTAGCCTTATTTAAATTAAAAAGTACTTGCATTTAAAGTCGCTTTTCAAGGATATTAAAAAGCAATAAAGGAAAAACGCGAAAAACTTTTAAGGTTTATATTCTTTTCTTTAGCTAAAGATAGCATTAAGAAATATATTAGAGGCTTTAACAAGAGTTTTTAATATTATAAGTAGCAATAAATTTTAGTCTTCGAAATTCTTTAATTATAAGTTATTTCTCGACTTAATTTGCAAAAATAAGGATCGAAATACAAAAAAGCATTAGCTAACAATCTTTATAGCTTAAAAATTTATCGAATTTAATAGAATAAAGAAGCTTATAAAGTTAATAATAAATATAAAAGAGTATTTTATACAACAAAAAGATTAAATTGCAATAGTTATTAAGCAAAGAGTACTAAAAACTATTAAGCTAGATTAGCTTATTTATTACCTCGCAAGTAACAAGTTAATAGAGGGGAGAATTATCGCCTTAATAAAATAACCTTATATAAAAAATTTCAAGAGCGGTTATATTAAATAATTAAGACGTTTCGATAATAAGATATTACAAATTAAATATAAGGGCAATCGAATTAATAAGAGACTTAAAATATAACGCATTGCGTGCTTGCTTTTAAAGGATATAATTAATATTAAAAATATATTAACTACTAGGACTAAATCTTAATTAATTAAAAGTATTGCAAAAGAAAATAAGAGATAGCTAAAATAAGAAATAAATCTTACTTAAATATAGAAATTATATATAAATAAAACACATTATAAGTCCTTACTCTTAATCTTGCTATTTCTTTAACCTTCTTGCAATTGCCTCTTAGCTACTCTAATAATAAGAGGAGATGCTAATAAGCTAGCTATAAGATTAGTCTTATAAACTTTTAAGCGTAAAGGGATAAGTATTCTCGGTAGCAAAAGAAGATCTTATATATTATTGTCTTTATCTTAAATTAATCGAGAAGTAAGGGACACTAAAAATAACTAAGCAAGATTTATAGCTTCTAAGGAATTTCAATGCCGGATTAAAGGAATTATATCTTCGAAGGTCTCCTTTATACTATTAGCGTCGTTAGCATTATCGGGATTACTAATAGCTTTAGTTAATTTTAAATAAGTAAAATAGCTAATATAATTACCGGGGCTAGTTTGCGCTTTATACTATTTAGTTAGTTAAGCAAATAATATTATTATAATAACTTATTTATAATATATAAGTTTACTTAAAAGCCCTTTTTTAATTTATATATTTAAATTTTCCTTTTATATTTGATATATATAATAGCTATAGCATTATATATAATATATATCTTATTTAACTTCCTTATAAGGCTCTTTTTTTGTAAGTTAAACTTCTTTCGAGTAGCAAGTTTTATAAGTATAAGGGTAAGCGCAAGGGTCCCCGGGGCTATTTTATACTAAGTGCTATATATTATAAAATGCGTATTATATAATGCAAAAAGATAAGATAATAATTTTTAAAATCGGAAGATTAAGCTATTAAAATATAAGGCTTTATAAACGAGAGATGTTAGTGCCTTAAGCTATTTAAAGGCATATCTTGTTATCACGTAAGCGCGTAGCACTAAAGACTTTAAATTATATAATTATTACAATTTTAAAATTAGAAAAGTTAATATAATATTAAATTTTTAAAATATAACTTTATAATTATATCCTTATTATATATTAACTTATAATTGCTAATTTCTATAATAGTATAATATTAAAACTTTAAACTCGGATCTCGGAAACCGAATTCTTAAAATTAAGGCTAATTTAAACGTATAATAGTAACTTTCTTTATGCGTATATATGTTATAAAATTCAAAAGTTATATTTCTTATTTGTTTTTAATATTTAATAAAAGTGCTATTCTTTAATGTCTCGAGAGTAATAGTGCTATTTCTTTATTTCTTTTAATATCCTTCTCTTAGCTTTATAAGATTTTACTTTCCTTTTAAAACGATAAAGTAATATTCTTTTATTATAATTATAAATTTTTTTTTTTAATTTACTATTTCGATTAAAAGTGTCTTTATTGCTTTGCTTCTTGCTCGGTTTTATCTTGCTTTGCTAGTTTTTTGCTTTAAACTTCGTTTCTTAGTATTAAAATATATTATATATATTTTAGTCTTTCGACAATAATATTAAATAAGCGTTAATTAGGCCAAGTTAATCCTAGTATTATTATATATCGGGGGAAATGCATTTTATATAAGGTTTTAAGTGCAAAATTGATTAGATTTAAGTATTAAATTAAAGATAATAGCATTTATTAATATAATTCCTTTATTTCTCGGTAAGCGCACTAGTATTATAGCTAATTGCCTCGGGGTTCCTTATTATTTGTATTACTTTGCGCATTATTAGGTTAATAAAGTCGCTATTTTATAAGGCTTTACTTATATAATATTAGCTAGCAAATTCTTATAAGAATAAAAGGCCTTTAAGCTATTAAGCATTATTGTAAGTTACCTTCTTATAAGCTAAAGAACTTACTAACTTAAAAGCTTATAACTTCCTTATCTTTACTCTTGCTTTTTGCAATTTATCTTATTTAAAAGTTTATATTTAAATCCTTCTTAAAAGTCTATTTTATTTTAATATTTGTTATAATAAGTGCTTTATTTTAGCATTTACTTACTAAAACTATAAGCAATAAGCCGGTCTTGCCTTTACTCCTTAAGGATTTCTTTAAAGTACTCTTTCTAGTTATAGCGTTATTCTTATAGTCTTTAAATGCAACTATAAGACTATGCCGGGTATTATACTTTAATTTCGGTAAAAAGAATTTAAACCCTTATACTCTTTTAATTAAGTTTTCCCTTACTCCTCGTTATGCTAATAAATTATTAAATATAAAAGTTAAAATAGTAAAGTTAAACCTTTACTTAAAACAACTAATAAGCTTTAAGCTTAGCTAATATATTTACTTGCATTTTGGCAACTTTAAGATAGCTAATAAACTTTAAACTTATCCTTTTATAATATATTAGTAAAAAGACTCTAATCTTTTATAAGGAGATATGCTACTTTATAACTTAGTTTTCACATTTCTTATTTAGCTAAGAAACAGGTTAATAAAAAAATTATTACGTGAAAGCTAATTAGCGAAAGTTAAATTCGATAATCTATATAGCTAAGAATTGCATTTTAAGCGCTATAATATTATCTTGCTTATTATTAAAAGTATCGGAATTGCTAATATATTATTACACGCTAAACATCTTATCTCTTAGAAATTATATAAATAGTATTAGCGACGCGTGCTTACTAGGAAATTAGATATATATTAAGAATTAAATAATAATTATTATAAATATTAGATTAGTAACTTCTTAAAAGAATTATAAGATTAAAATAGCAAAGAAAGTATTTCTTACTTATATATATGCTTATTTTAATTCGATAAAGCTCTTTATACTATTGCTTTAGATATAATGCTATTTCCCGGGGGCTAAGACTTTTATCCTTTACTTAACCCTTAATAAGGAAATTGCCGATTATTAATACTTTTTCCCGGATTAACTAAGTAATAAGACATTAAATTAAAGTGTTAAAGAAGCGGCCGGGAAGTTAATTAGTAAAGGCATTATATTTAATAAGTGCTTTTAACCTTAAATATAAAAAGGTTCTAAAACTTTTAGTTTATAAGCACTTTATATTTACTAAAAAGATTCGAAAGATAGCCTTTAAAGTATTATTAAAAAATAATAAGCTAAAGTTTCTCGAATTAAACTTTTGCCTTAACTTTGACGCGACTATCGAAGATAGCTATAAGCAATAATAATTATAGCCCCTTTTTATTAGTCGACTAATTCTTTTTTACTAATAAAGTATAAATAAATATAATCTTAGATTCTTAATAAATTTTATTAATAACTTTAACATTTACGCAAAAACGCATGCAACTAAAAAGGAGGCTATAGTTTTTAACGCTTCTATTATTAGCCTAGTTTTATTAAAAGTAGCTAAAAAAGAGGTAATAGTTTATAAATCTTATATTATTAGCCTAATAATGCTTAAAGTAGCAAAGAAAGAGTTAATAGTTAATAAATATTCTATTATCGGATTTGTTTTATACTATATTTAACCCTTAAATAAAGCTACAAATAAGTTAATTACTTACTTAAGG
>Ga0302221_10000649_pt1 | contig 24621 bp, 14 predicted proteins | sample II_Palsa_E2_1_FD_193517 | JGI IMG/M metagenome (GOLD analysis project Ga0302221, IMG submission 193517) | Peat permafrost microbial communities from Stordalen Mire near Abisko, Sweden - II_Palsa_E2_1 | ecosystem: Environmental > Terrestrial > Soil > Palsa > Peat permafrost | place: Sweden... | reverse complement strand
ATTTTATATAATTTATATTTTTATATTTATATAATAATTATTATATATTATTAAAAATATAAATTTTTATTATAAAGTTTATTATTTATTTATTTAAATTTATTTAATATTTATTTTATATAAAATAAAATATTTAAAATATTTAAAATAAAAAAATAAAAATAATATTATTTATATAAAATTTAAAATTTAAAAAAAATATTTTAATAAAAAAATAATATATTTTATTTTTATTTTTAATTATAAATTATTAATATTTTAATTTAAATTATAAATAAATATTTTTAAATATTATTTAAATATATATTAAAGAATTATTTTAATATATAAATTTATTTTAGTTTTTTTAAACTTTAATTATATTTTTTTATATTATTTTTATAAATTTTTATTTTAATTTTTATTATAATATATTTATATAATAAATTTAAATCCGATTAAATCTAAATATAATTAATAGATAAATAATTATTATAATAAAGAATAAAGATTTAATAAAAAACTTTATTATAAACACGTGATAAGCGGAATGGCTATTTTGCTGAGGGGTAAAAAATCACGATGACACTCACGGATTTTTTAACTTAGTTATAAATATTACTTATAGAAGGCATATAGGCTGCGCCAGTAAAGCGTGGATATTAAGTGACTAACAAATTAGGCGCTCTGGAAAACACCCGCTCAACACTCTTCACCCTATTAGTGAAGCTTTTATGTAGACTAAAGTCTACTATTAGGACGGCAACTCAGATACAGGTATTCCTCTCAACTCTTTTGCTACTTGGCCGGTATTTGGGTCGACACGACCGTCGGTGTAGCTCGGATTGAAGGCACTCAGCTCCTGACTTCGAGATTTCTTCTTTCTCTTCAGTATAAATAAAATCGCTAGGACCAATAACGACCCGAGAGCGACACTGCCTACGGCAATGCCGGTAATGACTCCAGTGTTGCGTGGTTTTGAAGGGGAATTCCCACTTAGACTTGAAGTTGTTGCTTGCGAAGAGATTGATGTCGATGCGCTGGACGCAGCGGCAGTGGGGTCAGATTGTGACCACGTGGTAGAACCTGTTATGGCAGAAATGGCTCCATAAGGTCCAAGATTTGAATAAGCATCACAGTCCTGGAGAATTGCAAGAGGGCAAGTCGGATTCTGGCAGACACTATACAGTTGCGTCCCAACTGGCGCGGCACAACGGACGTTGAACTGCCCGTTAAACACTGTGGACATGTAGACACTGTCCTTTTGCGAAAATCCGAAATATTCCGCGGAAAGAACGACTTGGTTGAGGAAATATCCCACGTGGACTTGATCAAGATCCATGAATTTATGAACGTATGCGAGATTTACGGTGTCATTTATCGGGAAGGCCAAGGGACCGGAACAGTTAAACATGGTGTTGAAACCAGCTAAAAAGGCATAGAAAATCCGACTAAGGCCAATCAGTATGTAGTTGCAGTATGAATGAATAAAGGTCGTACGCCTCATTTGTTTCGTTATTAAATTGAATGCTCGAGGTTTGTCCAGTTAGAAATAACGTGAATACATCTTTTGTCTGCCCTCCGTCCAGCCAATTTATGGCAACAGCGTTATTGTTGAGATTTGTGGTTTGGATGGATCCGTTGAACCAAGGTAGAAGATCGACTGGAACACCTCCAAAGGTCCCTGGATTAAATATCCCAGTCAATTCATTGGAGGCGTTGAGTAGCACTGAGCCGCCTGCAAACGCCAGAGCGAAAATGCTTTGCAATAATTTATATTGGTTGGTTGTAGTGTTAGCCCCGTAGAGTTGAGTGGCATAGTAGTCACATAGCGTCTCGTTGTCGGCGCGCTGGCCTATGGCGGGCAAGAGTAAGAGTGCCAAAATCAACCACATCGTGAATTGAAGGGGAGAGGTATAAAGGTGTGATTCCATGGGAAGAAACACGGATATATCCCAGGCGCGCGACGGGCATTGAGGCGCACATCAACTTGTAGTGATTCGTCTTCCCTGTTGCGCACCGAGCCCAATATAGTTCTCGTAGGATCGTTGTGTAACCTTCGTGGCGGTGCTCTCAGTCAGATTGGCCACAACCCAGTGCCAGCAGCCCAATTAATCAACATTATCAAACAACGTGCTCAAGGGTGGCGTCTCGCTCGCTCACCCTGAGTGGTGCCAGCGCAGAGATACATACAGCAAACCCTTAGTCTACTTATGAGGGGTTGAGCAGAAGCCCTAGCTGGGCCTGTGCAAAGGCGGCGCTGCTCGCATATGGCATCGCGCTGGGAAGAGCAAACATTCCAGTGAGGGAAACAGATTTACCAACAATGCTCTCTTTCTCAAACCGTAATAGCGTGGACGTTATGCATGGTGGTTCTAGAAGCCAAACTGGCCAAGAAAGTACTTTAATTATGTATAATTTAGTCTTTATACTACACGACGTGAATGTCTCTTCCGATCGTCGAATACGAGGCAAGGGGCTGAGTTGAGGCGCTCGCTTACAGGATCAAGGGGCATTAAGAGAAGAGGCCTTGGATCGAGTCCTATTTAGCATACTGATTAGCGTTTGAGAACTGAGAGTACGGTCAGGCCACCAGATTAAATATGTGGCTCATGTGCTCTTAAAAATTATAAAAGAGAGTCTACGGAGGACGGCGCCATAAGTCTTGCAACAGCGGGTTTGAGGCCACCTTCGCTAAATTGGTAGGACCGATGGACACCATATGAGAGATGACCTCTAATCCCTGTAACATCCCTGCATTAGCTATCCCAAAGCGTCAAGTGTTCTCAAGAAGGAAGGTAGGGGTTTATTTTTACGTCGACTCATCGTTAGATAGGGCTCTAGTAACTAGCAGACCAGCAAACAAGCAATCCAGAAGTTATTATTATAGCTAGCACTTGCCTCCTATCCCCTATTATTAAGGGGCCTGATTTCTTCACATTTTTGCTAAAACCTAGGTTTTCTTATAGGCCGTTTCGCGACCTACCCGTCCCTGCTTCTCTAAGCTCACGACGCACGGCCATTACCCCTGCTCGTCACGATCGCAAAATAGTATATCCTCAAAAATCGCGCACTTTCCCCGAAACACCTAGCCTCGTAACCCGTACCCGCAACTCGCAAACAAGTCTCCGTAATCGTCAACCGCGTAACGGCTAATGATTACGGAGACTGTTTAAGAACGAGGAGGCCAGGAACGAGGATCAAGGAACAAGGACCCAGGAACAAAACGCCCGTCAAGCAGCAAGCACAATGCCCAGGAACTAGGGCCCAGGAACAAAACGCACGTCAAGTAACAAGCACAATGCCTAAGAACTAGGGCCCAGGAACGAGGACCCAGGAGCAAAACGCCCTATAAGCAGAACGCCCTATAAGCAAAACGCCCCTTAGCACCTTAGGGCAACAACCTACAGGCCCTGCTCCCTGTAACGTGGCCTGTAGCATTCCCACTGCACCAGCACGCCCAGAACTCGTGGTCGTCGCTAGTTGTATAGTAATGGAAAGGCGCTGTAACTACAGGTGTTCACAGGCGTTATAGCACCCGGTTATAGCGCACAGGCCCTATAAACATCACTAAAATCATGATCTCTCCAGGCTATCTGGCCCTAATCTTCGTTGCTCTGCCAGTCCAATGTGGCGCTGTAAGCGGCCGCACTCCCTGCCAGTTGCACGACTTATGGCCGCGTCCTTCGTATTAAGAATGGGATAAGACTATTGTTTCTGGCCCCAACTCAGATCCTTGTGGCGCCACCACAGGGACTATGCTATCGGAATCGCCGAGACAGAGCCTTTTTGTCTTTCAGCTGTGTGCCTTTGCTCCCTAAAACTATCTGCGTGCACATTATATTTTCTGATCGCCTTTCTATTTATTAACTGACATAAATTTATTGACCAAGTATTCCACTCTCATCCATAACTTCCAACCGATCACTCCTAGAGAACTATGATGGCATCCCACTCAATCTACGCAGAATGCCAACTTCCAGAGCCAGACCGAATGATCAGGCTTCTTGAAGTCGAAGATTTCGACAGAGAAAGCAGGCCCTGTTTCAAGCTGAGAAGCTACCGTCTAGATTCAGCACCCGAGTTCTCCGCGTTATCGCGTATGTGGTGGGGGCAAGACCAAGAGAATAGTATTGTGATCAATGCGCAACCTACCACGGTGCTTTTAAACCTACGGAACTTTCTAACTATCAATCGCGTTTCCCCGCAAGGGGAGTTGTTATGGATTGATGCCCTCTGTATCGATCAGAAAAGTCAGAATGAAAAGAAAGCCCAAGTGCCATTAATGGGCAGAATTTACTCTCTTGTGAGTACAGATTCGAAAATCGTATACATGTACACCCAATATTAATGTGAGCTTAGGCCGAAAGAGTAATCGTTTGGCTCGGAAATATCTCAAGCCAGGATATTGAAGTCGCCATTGATCTCGTTAACCAAATGCGACCTTTAGAAGATTGGGAAAGCCCACCTGGTAATATTCAGGTATATCTTCTTAATCACGCATACTGGACAAGAATATGGATCGTACAGGAGTTCCTGCTAGCAAAATCTTTGGTATTGATATATGGGATGAAGGAGCTACGGTGGAACGCTCCGAGCTACGCTTTCGATCTCTTACAGACCTCAGCTCAAGTTGAAGGCGAGAACAAACAAACTATTAGCCTATTTTTGCGTATACACGCTATGAAGCTCGCTGAACTTAGGAAATTCTGGGAAGCTTTTCCGGAGAAAGAGAAAGAATTCGACCTGAAATATGTAATCAGCCAGTTGTACCAACTGAATAGCATACACCCGCACGACAAAGTTTATGGTCTTCTAGGCCTCGTATCATCTAATTAAAGGCGTTATTTTAAGGTGGACTACGATCAGCCGATTTCACAGGTGTACAAAGAGTCACTTCGCTGTATCTCTCCTTATCTAGTTGCGATGGAGGACCTCGACGTTATGCGGACTGTGCGGCTTCCTAGGCGGAGTTTAGGTATTTCTATTAATCTAGTTACGGAGCTTCCTGAAGTTGGCTAGCACAAGCTGCTATCGATGCGGTGACATGGGGTATATTGTCTGGGGCCGGTCGACTTAGTGCTTCTAAGCCTGAATTATTCTTAGATTTTGAGATACGTGAGCTACAGGCTCAACGACAGCGCCGAAGGCAAGAGGCAATGAATCTATTCTGGGGGCCACTCAAAGCAAAAGAAGCTTCTCAAGGAAGTGGCCAATTGGACTAATTTGAAATTCTTATCCGCTCACCTGCACAGACAGCAAAGTATTCAATAGAGATATGTTGCCGACTGTGAGCGAAGAAGGCGACCCAACTATTAATTCTAAATATAAATCACATGGAAACTACAGCCGATTCACGGGGGACCGAAAGAGGACCCCCCTGAGCCAAAATCCAGCTGACTCATTAGCGTGCTCAGGACTCGGGGCTCTGCTCAGGGTAGAGCAGCAAGTGCTCAGGTCCAAAGACGGGCATGGACTTGGTGGGCTCATTTGTCGTCTGAGATTATATCGGAAATCCCAGCCAGAAGTCGCGATCGCGCTAAGAGGGCTCTTCAGGTTTATTGATTTCGGGGTCACGTTTATCACGGGGTGGAACGGTGAGTGCTTTTCTCTCTTTGTTATTTATCGTGGTTTGTTTTCGCTTGGTGTTTTGTAGGTACTGATCGGGCGTTCTGAGCAGATTTTCTCAATCCGCATCACGGGTCGGTGCACGAGGCAGGGAAGAATAAGGACGAGAAGAAACGGCTTGAGGATAAGAAGAAGGAGGCTACAGCTGGCCTTTCTAAGCATGCTAACCTGTAAAGACTTTGCTTGCTGTAGAAATGCATGGTGAGAACAACTACTAGTTCTCAAGTTCAGGCTGCTCTACCTCGAGATCTGTTCCCCTGATCATGGGCGCAGATGGAAGAACGGCGTGAGTCAAGCAACGAGTTAATGCCACGCGAAAACAGTAACCGAATAATCGCATCCATTTACTCACTCTAAATGCAAAGTATTCTATACGGCTCCTTGCAGGCAACTAAAGATCAGACACATCCAGCCATGGATCCTCCATCAGCTCTTTCGCTGATAGCCTGTCCTTAGACCGCCATTGAACCATCTTCTTCAGAAATTGCACGAATACTTTCTTCTCTTCCCCTTCCAAATTCTTCTCTTCATCTTCCAGGGAGGTCTGTTCTATTTTCATATCTGGAGTGAAGTTTCCTGGACTTCGTCAATAACATACGCTATGACCATATACCTCTGGTAGCTACGCGCCTTCATCAAAAAACGTGGAAGAGAATTCTCCTGTTTCAAGCAAGTCCTTCGGTGGTGGCCCTAACAAAGCAATCATTCTGGCAAGATGAGCTGGCTCCGATGCTTCTCTACTTGGTAATCGTTCGTTGAACATGTGCTTCCCCTCAAACAGATCCCAGACCTTCGATATCAGTACCATTCTTCGACGATAAAAGATATCTCACTTACCATGAGGCCGACGCTCCAGATATCAATCTTTTCATTCCATTCTACGCCAAGCACAATTTCAGGAGCTCGATAGAGATCCGGCATGACCTCGCCAATGTAAGTCTCCTCACCATATTGAGCATCACCGAAATCGCACAGAATGAAGTGAGAGGGGTTGTCTGGAATCTCAACTTGTCTTGTTGCGTAGATGATACGGTCGCCGTCGATTTTCGGAGACTTGGTTCTGCGAATTCTTCTTGTTCAAAGGTTTTAAAGATGGTATCATCGTCGACTCCGATCATGATGTTGCCTTCTTGAATATCTAAAAGGGAGTGAGTGAGAGATTTTAGCGGAGCTTTTGGAACATCTACCGGTATGCACAACTCGAGCCTCGGTGTGAAAAAAATCAAGAGCTGTGAGCAGCTCGTTGATCATTGGCTTGAGTATCTCGACAGAGACCTTCTCTCCTTCGCTCATTTGTCGGATTTCCTTGACAGTGAGACCGAGTGGATCTTGAATCAAACATTCATGCGGTCCCATTTTACCAGGAAATTGAAATTCATCGCGTAGAAGTCGGATACCTTTCATCCCGGGATGCGTGGTTTTGATGGAATCAAGGTGTTCGCATACCTTCTTCTCGTTCTGTGCCTGGCGGTGTTTGTCGACGTAAACTTTCAAGGCAACGTAGTCATGATTTCTACAGCCCGGATTAGGTTTTGTAGGAAATGAATGAAATCAAGAAGAGACTTACTTGAGGTCTCGACAAAGCCAGGCAGTTGAGACAGATCCATAACCCAATTTCCCTAGTACTTGATACTTTGACTGAAATATTTCACCTATCCGGACAGGGTAGAATGCGTCTGGGCTATACCATGGGAAAGTCTCTTCTTCAAGGAGATACGAATTATCTAGAATCTCAAAATCCGATGTTGTGGTTTCCGGGGAGGTGAATGGGCACGGTCTATTGTCATTGTGATTCAGAATGTTTCTAGATGAAGTTCTGCCGAGTTTCGAGTTGATAGTGTATCATATGAAGATGGTTTTGTTGGTTTGCTACAGACTCGCTATGTTGTTGGCTGATGACTCTAGAGTCGGTTTGCAGAACCCCGCCTAGTACCCCCACCACCCTAAGCGAGACCCTTTCTTGGCAACTGACGACCCCGCAATGAACTCGATATCATGTAGAAGTGAGGGCAACGAAATAAATAAGAGCAATGGACCCATTTGGGGCTGGATTGCCGTTTATTGTGACAACTTCAAGCGGTTGTATAAGACCGAGAGCTGAGTGGCTTGTGCAGACCCCTGAAGGCGCTTAGCCAAACCCTTGGTGCCCACCAAGTCCTGGTTGCCCACCAGGGGCTGCCAGAATTCATTTACTTATTTGCCGAGAACACCAAAATCACAAACTCCAATAAATTAAATCTAACGCAAGCTAGGCTCTATATAATTTACATTATATAAAATTAATCTTAGTAATATAGAGTTTAATAATTTTTAGAAGAAATAAAATTTTAAATAATTTTAAGTTATAAAATTCTCAGATAAAATTTTCCTCACTAAAATTTTATATACGCAAAAATAAATTTGGATTAATTATATATTTAATAAAGTCGTCAAATAAAGAGACGTATGCTATAGATACTTTATATACTCTAGTATTCCTGTTTTAAAACTTAGAGCATTATATAATGTTTTTGATATTTGATTATTTTTTTGGGGTTTTATTTTCGGTGGGGTTTTGGCGATTTCGGCAAAAATGTAAACGAATTCTGGCGCCCCCTGGTGGCCTAAAATGTTGCATGAGTCATCATGCCATAATCCCTCACAACTTTCCTCGATTTTAGAGAATACACCGTGTACCACCAAAGCAAAGCAACAACACTGTTCATCACCGAATATTCTAAGGAAAGCCCGGCAACAATGGCAAGCATGATAGAGTCAATAGACCGTGGGATTTCCAAGCTTAGTGTAGCATTCGCAAGCAGAGGAGAAGATATTTTTCATCCTTTCCCCAACCTCCCCATAGAAATCCGTCTCCAAATCTGGCAGCAAGCAATCGATGCACTGCCTGGACGGATCATCGACATTACATCCGTCACACACCGAAATGAAAGGGGACATGAGATACCGGACAGATTTATTTCTCACAGGGCCTGCCCAAGACTAGCAGGTGTCAACCGTGAAGCCCGCGCTGCAGTCTTCAGAGTTTATACCCCGCTCTTTCCACCGGAAACAAAACACTGTCCTGTTGCCGCCTATCTGGAGAAAGATACCATTCTTTTAAGCGCGCTTTTCGGCGCTGACAACTGGCACATACGATCCAGGCTGCAGCGTTTATTTACAAAGTTTTTTGAAGCTCTTGGGGAGGAAAAATGTCGAGAATTCCGGATACTGGCATTAGAGACGGAGATGAATTGGCAGTGGGGGAGGTGGTTGATAAGTGAATGGCGAATGTGTCCATGGCTGCCGGCAGGGCCCATGCCCAACACAATAACTCTTCGACAGATTTTCCCGAATATTGAGAAGGTGGTGTTTGTACCGCTTATGAAAGGATCTGCAAATGCTCACGCTGGGGAGTTGGAATTTGTAGGACTGGAAAGCGGCACATGGAGTACGGGAGTAAAGAAATATGCCAGAGCTGCCGCGTATGAGTTGCCGCCTGAGGATTTGAAGTTCGAATTCATGCAGTTGGGCATTGTGGGTGGTCCAAAGAAACTCCAATGGGACCCGGTGAGGAGGAATTTGTACTGGCGACGCATGACAGAGAAAGAGACACGAGATAAGGAAGCAAAACTAAGCCTTATTGAGGAAAGAAGAGAGCGAAAATGGAAAAGAAAGACGGAATGGTTGCTGCTACGGAATCAATTAGCACACTGAAGATTCCATAGTCAATTGTATCAAATCTGAACATGTAGATATCATTGACGCAATGGCTCATCCGATCATAGCTACCATTAGGCTAGACAGCCGAAAGACAACACCTCAAAACGTATCTATATAACAAATGGGGTATAAGATAGCTCAATGCTGGAACAAATCCCGCAAAAAATGGCTCTGCATATCAACAAGGGTATAAGACAGCTCCACGATCGAAATAAGATGCCATATGCAACCCAATTTGGCCATAGAGGAGCCACAAAGCGCCTCAACGTCCATCCCTTGCTTAATTCATATCAATTACCAGGAAATCCAAAAGTTAGAACTGACTTAGACATCTTCTTCATCTGAATGAGTTTGTGAATACCTCTTGCCAGACCTTCCGTAATGGGAGGTTTCGGCAGGTTCCTCGTGATCATCCTCGGGCTCTCCATATTGCACACTTGTAGCCAACCTCAGCACACCATCAACAGGCTTCTCAATTGCAAGAGCCAAAGTCACCAAATTCGGGTATCCGAAGTCGGTAATGGAAAGAAGGAGCAGGCCACTAATTTCCACGCCTTGCGTCAGCTAGGATCTCAAATTGCCAGGGATACGAGGAAACTGTGCAACACTCACAAGGCAATAAAGCCCAGTATCGCGGCAGCAGTCACTGATTGCGGCACCCTATTCGTAGTATCCACCCTATGCGCAACAATCGCCAGCGAAACTAACAAGCCCAACAATATGCCCGCATCAAACGCTCCAGCCACGCTCTTCTTCATCCATTTCTCCTGGGCCTTTGCAGACACGCTTTTCCACTTCGGATGCACAATCTCGATATGTACGACCATGACCTGACTCCCGAAATGCGAGCCTAGGACCACAAGTTGACGCGCGATTGCGAAGGAGAGAAAGACAATTGAGGGCGAGTAGGAGGGGCCTTCGACTATGAAAATTATGAATGCGGGGATCGCAAGGATCAGCGCAAGGCCTCGGAGAAAGAGGGTTGGGCAGAAGCTTGTTGCGAAAGGTCGAGTGGGAGAGGTGGTTGCGAAGCCGCCGAGGAGAGCGGTCTCTTCGTCGTCGTAGTGAGGCTCCATGGAGTGTCGACTGGGATCTGCGAGGAGTGGGGTTCTTGAGGATGCCATGAATGATTGAGAGATTCAAATGCGACTATGGTGGAACGCAATTCGGTCGAAATGGGTACACAGAAGCCCGCTCAGCAGGAAATAACTTCACTGTCGCGGGGTTACAACTAGCTGGAGCGTGGAGATGATCATGATAAAGTGCTGTTGCCTGGGTTATCGGACGAGGATACCGGGGTTGCGAAGACCCTGCAGAGCCTCTCCCGCTGCAAGCGCTGAAAGGGCTTCACTGAGAAAACTTCTCACGCCGAGTTCTTTCCCAACAATTTTAAGCAATATATCTTTTTCCAGGGTAATATATGACGCCTTTAGATTGATTTTAAACCATCTCTTTTGCTGGAATGATGTTGTCCTTGGGCTGACTGAACAGCTGCATAACGCGGGCAACCCGTCCGGCCAATATATATTTCCCGAACTCGAAGTGCACGCATTCTGGCTAATTTGGCATCGAGAAATATAGACCTTTGGGATTGATTTGGCTGTTTTCTTGCCTGGTCGTCATGCTGTGGTAGCAGAACTGAAAGGAAATAGGGGGCTGAAAATGAGGGGTAATTGATCCTTAGGATCAGGGCTGCACCGATTATTACAGTACACCATGTACCAAGTAATATTCAATCAGTTGATCAGTTTCACCGGGGGGTGCCAGAATTTGTTTACATTTTTGCAGAAAACGCCGAAATCCCTCCAAAGATCAAAATGTATAAAATCTATTTAAAACCAAGAATAAGATATAATACCACAGTGTTAATTTCGTGGAAGACTGCATGTGCTACCGTTGTGGCGCATTTGTGAAAAAGTTGACGAGCTGGACTTCGTTGCGATTGGTCAACGAAACAACTCATCTGATTGGGCCCATTTTGCCAGAGCAGTAGTTTTCAGTCTCAAGTTCCTCTTTTCTTCTTTCCTTCTTCACAGCACTTATCTCTCAGCTCCAAGAACCTCCTCTTGAACCCAAAGCTGCTTCTTCTTTGGCTCCGAAGAGCTATCACCACCCAACATGGCTAGCAACAGTACTCCCTCTGTCCACCAGGTCCCGTCGAAAAGGAAAAGACCAGGCGACGAGGATTGGGAGAGTGCAAGCGTCAAATCGGACGTGTTTCGAATATATATTTCGGAAGCTCAATCATTGGATAAGACTATGACTGAGATTGAACGACTACATGGTCTCAAAACAACGTATTTCGTCCACTCCGACAGTTGAATGATTGCTGATGTGAAATGCAGAAAGAGGAAATGGAAAGAGATGCTCAAAAAATGGGACTTCAAGAAGAATATCCAAACTTATGACTGGCAATGGATGTGCTCTAAGAGAGCAACGAGACGTACGCAAGAAAACAAGGAGACCGTCTTCCACCATAGACATAACGAGATTACACCTGAAATGTTAGAAGAATTTGAGAATAGAAAGATTGGAAGAGCACACGCAGTCAACGTTGGTCAGTAATTGGGTACACAATTGTAAGCTCTGCTGATGATAGTGCCTAGCCACACCCAAGGACGTTAGGTATTATACACCGTGTCCAACTGAAGCAGATTCTTCTCCGGAGGTAGTCAATCACCCACTTCCCCTAGCCCAAGTCTAACAGAGTGTTAGGAAATGTGCGAAAGACTCACCCCTTCCCACTCAACGCCATCAGAGACGTCCAGCAATTTTCTGGACAACGTCAGGCACCTTCACTCGCTTTGCTCATTTGGCTCTGAAGCAGCAACAGATCGCACTTCGAAGACGGACCTTCCACCACGCTCCCTTGACAAGCCCGTTCACAGATGGCTGTCCGATGAACATCAGCCGTGGTCCCACATCAACCCGTCCCACGAGCTCAGTGACGATGAGGACATCATTACCAATCACGAAAATATATTGGGCGAGGTTAGAGAACTCGAAGATCCTTCCCAAGAGCAGGATGATCTGCCCGAACTTCGTTGTATCGGTACTCAATCTTTCTTGGAAGATGCCGCAAATCATGTAATTTCTCTCACAGGAGAATTTGAGCAATATGAAGCCCGCCATGCGAAACATACACCAGAGGCATTGGCCGTTCATTCTAACTTGGCCCAAGCCCTTGAGAAGAACGAGAAACAAGAAGAGGCCGAGCATCCCTCTCGCAAAATCTTATCCATAGAGTCAAGAATCAACGTTCAGACGAGTCATGGAATGATTCTGGCGAAGTCTTGGCGCCTTGAAGGATCAACAACCTTGCTTTTTCACGCGTTAACTGACTTTATCGTCAACTTCGGCGGCTACTCTCTCCTCGAAAGTGAATGGCTCTTCGGTCTGATATTCGAGCTCTTCGTCGAAACGATTAGTCGGAGAGGTGAAAAGTGGGACCCATTTTCAGAATACATGGATCAAATGATGGCGACCCTCCGAAAGGCAAATTCTGATGAAGACATGCATCGAATCTACCCACAACTATTCATACACGGGTTCTCTTTCGCACACCAATGTTATATTCTGGGAGTTACTTGTTCCGCAAAGTGGTTGTACAAGTACTTACTTGAGTGCCCCACCGTCCACTTCGACAATCCTGATCACCAATTTGAGAAGTTTAAAGCTCACCATATGTACGGGCTTCTTCTAAGGAAGGAAAAGGAGTGGAAATCATGTGCAGAACAACTTCTCCTTGCTTGTAAATCTGTTATGCAATCGGGCTCTTACGACCGCCGACTGATTCGGCTGTTCGGGGTCATTTTTTCCGAGCTCCGTCTGCACCTTGCCTTCCAAGCCCATCAAGAAGACACACTGGCAGGTGAGATTGAAGCAATTCTGGTTCGCATGGGGGAAGTCCCTACTCCAAAGCATCCTCACGATTCATGGGTCGAGAACTACCTCCAATCCTATTTGCCGAGAGAAATGGCGAACTTTGACCTTTCGGATCCGGTCATCTTACATCACTTCGCTCAACTGACGTTGCCGGTAAGATCAACAGCTTCATCGCGAAGCGATAAAGACCTTTCCACAACTGCGAGCATCAGCAGGAATTCAAGCAAGAGTATCTGGGCGAATCTGAGCGAAAGCTTGAGTGGGTATGAGAGCCACAAATTGGCTTCAACCTTTTCTGACGAGGAGAACTTTGGCGTTAGTGACCGGATACTTGAGAGTCAAAAGTCTTGATTTTTCTTCCTTTCGAGATGTCTGCTCAATTACCTCGATATTTAGTTTTTCATTGTTCCCTGGGACGTGTTTGTTAGGGGGGGGGGGCGGCGGACAGGCCGCGGGCAGAACATTGATTTCAAGTCTACTTTTTTCGCAGCCATTTTTCCAGTTTGATAGATTTGATCAAGCTTTGAAACTTTGAATTCCACCTAATTCACGTAGAACACAATTTCAGCACACGGTGACTTATGCGCAGATCATTATAGCCATCTAATTTACAAATTTGTAATTTCTTCATCACTTCACTTCCTTAACCCTAATATTCAGCTTCGTATTTCTTAACAGAATCGCTTAGTCCTACATAAGCCTTACAACACTCTGAAACTCTTGGACAACACCGAGACTAATAGCATTTTAATACCCTAAAGTTGTATGCGGATTTTATTAAAGTGGAAACCAGACATTCAATTTTCAGTGAACTGCAAATCTTTCAAGTGTTCTCAGCCGAAGGAGAGGGTAAGCGAGGCCCTAGGAAAAGGGGCTCGCGTAAAAGCTCTTCTTGGCTCTCTCGGCAAGTAGACACACTGCAACAACAACATCACTTGTGATCACGGCTACCATGAGGAGCTATAATAAATTAATCGGTTCGTTTGATTGGACTATTTCGTTATATTTTATTCATCTGATTATACTTTCTAAGAAATCTCCGACTATAACAGTCTGCTTACATCTGTCTCATCGCCTATCATCTTCTTTAAAACAGTCTTATAAGTTTAATTACTTAATCACTATCCTCCAAGTTCTTTATAGCTACAAGTACAGTACTCTCATTATAATTCTCCTTCTCTTTATTAACTATAGCAGATTTATCTAACTTATTATATTATTATTTATATTAATAATAATCGAATTTATTTTTATATTAACTTTTATTACTTTTATAAAATAAATCCTTAATTTAAAAAAAATAAAAAAATAAAATTCTTTAATAATAAAAAAGATTATAATATTTAAAAAAAAATTTTAAAATAAAAATATATATTACAAACCACCGTTGAGGCCTGAGGCTCGGGCATGGGAGACACCATGTCATAGAGAATCCAATGGCATGTGACGAGGTCACATGAAGGTCACGTGACGGATCCTGGTGGATCCGCTTACGGAAAATAGGGATCCACGGGATCCAGGACTCCTTGAGGGTCCAGTACGACACAAGGGACTATATAGGGGAGCTATACTCCCGGATAAATAGGAGTCTTATACTTAACTTAAATAATATTTCTTATATACTTATAATTACGCAATACTTCAGGACATTATTTAATAATATTCACTAGACTTATTAAGACTCCCTATCTAAGACCCCCCAATCCTCCAATATATTAAAGCTTATTTTTATTACGACAGACTATAAACATTATACTTTAAATATTATTATATTATAATATTAAATCAAGATAAATTAATTATATTTATTAAAAAAAATAATAATAAAAAAAAAATTATACAAGAACAAGAGATACCTGTCCCGAAAGAGGATTTTATTCCTGGCGACCTTAAAATTAAATTATTTAATAAATTTAAAATAAATTAATCTAAACTAGATTTATTCTTGGCCTAGTATAAACTCTATATAATCTTTAATAAATATAAGTTTAAGATAAAAATATAATAAATCTTATAGATTATTATTATATTATAAAAAAATACTTTTGACTAGATTAATCTCTTCTTGATTAATTATATAAAGTATAAAAATAAACAGGAATAATATATTATCGCCATAAAAAATAATACTATTAAATACTTTTATACTATAAAGGGATTTAGCAAGAAAATATACTAAATATTTAGAGATATCGAGAAAGAAGTCACGACAAAATAAAATCTTGAATATTTTAAGTAGAAGGGCTCGGTAATGATCTACATGATAAGTTTCCAGTAACTAGTAATAAAAACCCAGTGGGATAAGGCGGCACTATAATATTAGTTCTATATCGGCCTTAAAGACGAGATCAAGAATAAGATAGCCAGGTCTAAAAAACTGGATAATTTATAGGAATTTATTATGTTGGTAATTAAAATTAATAATCGGATATATAAATATAGTCTTAAAAAATAAGAATAATACTTGTAAGAGTATAAAAAAAAAAAAATCCCGGATAAATATTATTTATTTATAAAATTAAATATTATATTATAAACGATAAAAAGAAAATAAGTATTTAAAGAAGAAATATAGAGACGACAAGAAAAAAAATTATATTTTAAATATAGACTATCAGGATATATAATAAGATTTTATCGAAAGAATAAAATATTATAAAAAAAGAAATAGCTCTATACTACGAGCAGGAGCAAGGACTATAACTTACTAGAAATATATATAATTAATCGAATAAAGAAATATTTAGAAGTTTATAAAATATCAAGATATAATCAATAATATTAATAATGATTATTAAATATTTTAAAAAAATAATTAAAAAAAGAATATATATATATATAAATTAATGACGTTAGTAAGTCTAGTAATTTAATAAAATTAGATATAGATAAAGAAGGATTATCGATATCGGGATAATAACCGGAAATTATATAAAATAAAATATTATTTATATAATTAGACGAATAATCAAGAATAAAAAAAGTATAGAAAGTAATTTAGAGAGAGGTATTCCCGAGAGGTAATAATACCAGAGAATAAATATTAATCCTATAGAATAATAAATTAGATATTAGGTGAAGGGAACTAGAAAAAGTCTTTATAGAAGGGCCTAATTAAGAAATATACTAGAAAGTAATATTTTAGGATTATTATTAAATAGAATAAAGGGAGATTAATAATAATTAAATATATATATTAATTCTATTTAATCTAGGATTTATATCCAAATAAAAAAAATTAAATAATAAAAAAATATAGAAATTATTGGTCCAAGGACGGGATTAAAGATTATGGATAAATATATAAGACGACTAATAACTCTTTTATAAATTATATTTCCTTAAAATAACTTATAGATTTAAAATAAAATAAATATATAGAATATAAATTATAAAATTACTTAAAGAAATATCTCGATAATGAATTAATATATTCTGGAAATATTATAAGATAACTAGTATAAAAGGACGATAATTTATTATAATAACTATTATTAAAATAATTAAATAAAGTAATAAAATATAAATTATAATTAACTTGGAAGTCATAAAAAATTTTATATCAAGAAAAATAATATTATAATTAAAGTTAAAAACCAAAATTAAATATTATTCCTATAAGCTAAAAATAATTAATGGGGAGTTTATTAATAGGGAATCCGGAATAATAAAGATAAAAATAATAAAGATTATACTCGAGATACCTGGAAAATATTTAAAATATATTATCTTTAATATTATATTTATTGGACGATATAAGATTATTCTAAAAATATTCTGGATTTAATATTATAATCTTAATATTGACTGGGAATAAGATATATTATTATAGGATAAATATTCCAAGAAATATTTTATTATATAAAGAGGAAAGATAGGATTAATTCCTTTAAAAGATCCTAAAGAGGTATGCGCCATTTCTTAAGAGGAGTCAGGATACTCGATAAAAAAAGAGCGGGATTTATTTTTAAAGTAAATATTAAAAGAATATAATAAATTTATAAAATTATTTAGAGAAGAAATAAGTATTAAGACTTTATCTTAATATAAATAATAAGATTATAATATATTATTAAAGGAAGAAAAAGAATTATTTTTTTTATTTATTTATTAGATATTGAAAGTCGACTTTAGAATATTAAGGGAATATATCGATAAAAATTTAAAGAAGGAATTTATTCGATTATTAAATTTATTAGCGGAAAGTCCGGTATTATTTATATTAAAGAAAGATAAAAAGAAAAGACTTTATATTAATTATTAAAAATTAAACATGATTATTATTAAAGATTATTATATATTATTATTTATAAATAAGTTATAAAATAGACTTAATGGAATAATCGTGTTTATTAAGCTAGACTTATATAAAATATATAATTTTATTTATATAAAAAAAAAAAAAAGTAAAAAATAATATTTTAATATAAATATAATTATTTTAAATATTAGATTATATTCTTTAGACTTATTAATATATCAGTAATATATATAAGAATAATTAATATTATCCTCGAGAAATACTTAAACCGGATATATATTATTTATTTAAATAATATTCTAGTATACTTCAAAATAATAAAATAATATATAAAAAATATAAAGAAAATATTAATGGCCTTATTCAAGATATGACTATTTTATAAATCAGAGAAATATATATTTTATTAAGAAAAAATAAACTTCCTGGAATATATTATTATTCCTAAAGAATTATTTATAAATTTATTAAAAATTAATATTATTCTAGAATAGAAAAAATCGACCAGTATTAAAAAAATATAATTTTTTCTGGGATTTATAAACTTTTATTAAAGATTTATTAAGGAATATTTTATTATTATTATTTTATTTATAAAATTAATAAAAAAGAACAAGAATTTTAAATAAATTTATTTAATATAAAATACTTTTAATTAACTTAAAAGAAATTTTATATATATATTTATACTTTTAATATTTAATCTAGAAAAATAAATTATTATAAAAATAAATTTATTAGACTATATTCTTAAAATAATATTGAGTTAATAAAATAAAAATTAAAAATAATAATTAATAATATATTATTCTTAAAAATTATCCTTAATAAAACTTAATTATAAAATTTATAATAAAGAATTACTAGTAATTATAAATATCTTTTAAGAATAAAAAATATATTTAAAAGAATCTAAATATTAAATATAGGTCTATATTAATTATAAGAATCTTATTTATTTTATTATAATAAAAGAATTTAATTAATAATAAGTACGCTAGACAAAAATATTTATTATATATAACTTTTAAATTTTATATATTAAAGAAATAAAAAATATTAAAATAAATACTTTAAGTAAAAAACCCGAATATTTTATTAATAAAATATATAAATTAAAAATAATATTTAAAAAAAAAATAATTCATTAATATTTAATATATAATAACTTATAATAATTACTAGCTTTTTTAATAATATAAATAAATAAAACAAGGAAATTTAAAAACAATATATAATAAACACTATAATAAAAAAATAATTAATAAACCCGCAAGAGGACTTTAGTCTTAATCCCCATAAACTATTATTATTTTAGGGATAAGTCTATATATTCTTGAATATAAAAAAAAATCTCATTAAATATAAACATAGATTACTAGCTTATAAATACCAGGAAATAAAAAAAACTCTAGAGTAAATCTCCAGGATATATTATTTTCCAGAAATTAAAAAAATCATAAAGGATATAATACGGGAATATAATATTTATATATAAAATAAAACTATAAAATATATTTTATATAATAAAATATAATCTTATAATATGCCCCCATAATCTTAAAAATTTATTATTATAAATTTCGTGATTAAGCTATTATTATTAAAAGAATTATAAATAAGATATAAGTATAACTTTATCCTGATTATTATAAATAAATTAATAAAATATATATATATAATATTATATAATAAATCTAATATAATTAAGAAATTATTATATATTTTACTTTGGACTATTATTATAAATTATAGGGCACCAAAGGAAATTATCTTAAACCAAAATAAATTATTTATATCTAAGTTCTAGATTATATTAATGACTTTAATAAAGACAAAAAAAAAATTATTATTAATATTTTATTTACAAATAAATAAATAAATAAAAAGAATTAATTAAATAATAAAAATATACCTATATTATTATATTAATTATTAATAAAATAACTAAATTAAATTATTGCCTTTAGCGCAATATTTATATAATAATATAAAATCAAAAACCACGGGTATTACTTTATTCTTTATAAATTATAAATATATCCCGATAATATATAATATATCTTTAATTAATAAAGTATATATATAATAAGTTATCGCTAAAATCAATAAGATTAAAATACTATATAAAGAATTAATTATAGACATTAAATTTATTACTTAATAATTAATAATATATTATAATCAAAAATATAATATAAGACCTAAACTTAAAGAAAGAAATAAAATTTATTTATTTAAAAAAAAATATTAAAATAAAAAAATTAAATAATAAACTAAATTATAAAAAATTAAAATTATTTAGGATTAATAAAAAGATTAAGTCTATAAATTATAAACTTAAATTATTAATAATAATAAAAATATATCTAGTATTTTATATATCACTCCTTAAACCAACATTATTAAATATATTTATTGCGCCAGTCATGGAAGTTTAATAATTAAACCTATAAAAAAAATATAAAATTAAAATTATTTTTAATTATTAATATATCTAAAAAAAAATTAAATATTTAATTAAGTAAAAGGAATACCTATAATCAAAAAATATATAGAAATCAAAGGGAAATCTTAACTACTTTAAAAAACTTAAAAAATTTTATTAGAAAAATCCAGGATTTTCTAAAAAACTAGGTCAGGATTAAAATCATCTAGATCAAGAATACTCGGGAGATCAAGAATATTAGAGATAAGGGCGGGGATCTTATAATTCTATACTTCCCTCTTCTCCGACTCTTTAGCCTCCATAATATCTAGCTTATCCAGAAAATAAAGATTATATCACGTTATCTCGACTTTTTTACGACAAAGAAAATATCATTATTTATATAGGCGGGCCACGCGGGCCATGGCCTCTTGGGCCTGGGCTACGGCGCGCTCCTCCTACTCCTCCAGGATATTCTCCTGACGTTCGATAGTCACCCAGTCGTTTTCTCGAGACACGTTTTTATCCTAATCATTAATTAAACTATCGCAGGAATACTTGCGACGAATATACTCGATATAACGGGAGGATAGATCAAAATTAATAATATATCGACGACCCTCCTTTACATAATAAAAGCAGGATAATATCTCGAAGTCACGGGTTTCAATATCACGAGCTAATTTAATTCTTTCTTTAATCTTGTATTAAATCTTAAAGAATATATTAAAAAAAGAAGAAGTCATTACTGGATAGTCGATATTTCTTTATCTTATTTATCGTAGCAAGACATTACTAGACTAAGAAGGAAATAATATTATAAATTATTGTTAAGGCCTAAGGCTCGGGCATAAAAGATATCATGTCACAAAGAACCCAATAATATATGACGAGATCACATGAAGATCACGTGACGGATCCTGGTGGATTCGCTTATAGAAAATAAGGATTCACGGGATCCAGGACTCCTTGAGGGTCTAGTATAATATAAGGGACTATATAGGAAAGTTATGCTCCCGGGTAGATAGGAGCCTTATACTTAACTTAAATAATATTTTTTATATACTTATAATTATATAATACTTTAGGGTATTACTCGGTGATATCCACTAGACTTATTAAGACTCCTTATCTAAGACCCCTTAATCCTCTAATATATTAAAGCTTACTTCTATCACGATAGACTATAAGCATTATAATATAATAATTTATTTTATAAAGAATTTTTTTTAAAAATATATATATTATAATAACTAGCGCTATTATAAGATTTATAATATTTTAAAATATTTAATATTTTAATATAAAATTAATTAAACTAATAAAAAAAAATATTTAAATTAAAATTTTATTTTTATTTTTAAACTTTAGTTTAATATTTTTAATATAACTAAATTATATTAAACTTTATATTTTTTTAATTTTTATAATAATTTTATTATTATATAATATTAAGTTTATTTAATTTAGTTTATAAAAATAATTAATATATTTTTAATAAAAAACTTAAATTATTTTTAAAGTATAAAAAATAAAATATTATATTTAATATTTAATATAAAATATATAAATAATTAATTTTAGTTTATTAATTTAAAATAAAATAAAATAATAATTAATCTTTTATTAATTTAAAATAAAATAAAATTTATATTTTTTATAATTTAATTAATTTTAAAATTAAATCTTTAATTAAAGTAAATAATATTATTTTTTATAACTTAATTAACTTTAAAATTAAATCTTTAATTAAAATAAATAATATATTTTTAAAATAAAATAATTATTAATTTTTTTTATTAAATTAAAATAATAAAGACTTTAAATTAATTTTAATTTATTAACTTAAAATAAAAAAAAATTATTAGTTTTAGTTTATTATCTTTAAACTAAAAAATTAATTTAAAACTTTATATTAGTTTTAGTTTATTAATTTTAAATAAAAAAAATAATAAATAATTTTAATTTATTTTTTTTAATTTTATTATAATAAATATTTATTATAAATTAAGTTTTAAAAAAAATAATATTTTTTAGTTTATTATTTTTAAACTTAAAAATAAAAAATAAAAATATATTAAAACTAAAAATATTAAATTTAATATTATAAATATATATTATTATAAAGAATATTTTAACTTTATCTCGATAAAGAATATTATTAAATTATTAATTAAGTTTAAGAATTAAATAATTAAAAAAAATTTAAAATTAATTTAATTAATTTATAAATAAAAAATTTATTAAAAATTCTTTATTTATTTTAAAAAATTTATTAATAAATATATTAAATTTAATTAAAGATTTTAATAATATATTAATTAATTTATAAAATAATTTAATAAATAAAAAACTTTTATTAAAAATTATTATAATAAAAAATAATTAATTTTATTAAATATAAAAAAAAAAAAATTTTTTTTAAATAAATTAAGTTTTTTTTTAAAATTATAAATCTTATTTTAAATAAAAATTTATAATTTTTTTTATTTTTATAATTAAATTTTTTTATAAAAAAAAATAATTATTTTATTAATAATTAAATTTTTAATATAAAGAATAAATTAATATAAAACTTTTATAAATTTAATAATAAATTTTTTAAAATTATTTATATTATTTATTTAATATTTAATAAAGTTAAAAACTTTATTAAAAATTAATTAAAACTTAATTTAGTTAATTTTATTTTTTTAATTAATTAAATCTTTAAAATTCTTTAATAAGTTTATAATAAAAATAAAAAATTAAAAAAGAATATTAAAAATTTAAATAAAATTTTTTTTTTTTAATCTTTTAAATAAATTTTAATAATTTAATAATTAAATTAAATAAATTATTAATAAATTAATATAATAAATTATTAAATAAAATAAATCTTAAATTATTTAAAAGCTTAAAAAATAAAAAATTTAATATAATTAAAAAATTAATTAAATAATATATAAAATAAAAAAATAAATTTTTTTTTATTAAAAATTAATAATATATAAAAAAATATTAAATTAAGAAATATTTATTAATATATAATTCTTTAATTAATATATATAAATAAATTATATAATATTTTTATTATTATTTAATTAAACTTTTTTTAATTAAAAAAATTATATTATTATAAATTTAAAAATAAAGTTAATAAAATAAAATAAAATATATTATTATAAATATAAAAAAATAAAATATTAAAAAAAAAATTATCCGGAATTAAATAAATTAATATTTATTAAAAAAAACTAATCCGACTTTTATTTAAATATTTATAATAATAATAAACTAAATCTTAAAAATAAAAATATTAATTAATATATATTAAATAATAAAATTTTTAATAAAAATATAAAAAAATTTTAACTTTAAGTTTAAAAATAATTATTTTAAAATAATATTTTTATTAAAAATTTATAAACTTAATTTTATTTATTAATAAAAAATAATTATTTATTAATTATAAAATAAATTAAAGACTTAAAATTAAATCTTTTAATATTTTAATAAATATAAAAATAAATATTTATACTTTAATTAATTAAAATTTTATTTATTTTTTAATAAAAGTATTTTATATATTAATATATAAATTTAAAAAAATTTTTTTTTTTAAGATTTAATAATTAGTTTAATAAAGTTATATAATAAATTATTAAGCTAAACTTAAAACTTAATAATTATAAATAATCTTAATAATATTTTTTTATTATTAAACTTGACTTTTATAATATTATATTTAAAAAAAAAAATTATAAAATATAAATATTTTTATTAATTAAAAAACTATAAAATAAATTAATAAAATTTAAACTATTAAAATTAATTCTTTAATAAAGATTATTAATAAAGAAATAAAATAATAAATATATTTATTTATATTTTTAAAAATTTAAACATAAAATTTTTAAAAAAAATAAAAAAAATTAATTTAAATTATTATTTAATAATCTTTAAATATAAAAAAATAAAATATTAATAATAAATTTTTTTTTAAATCTTAATGTTATAAATATAAATAATTAAAATAATAATATTATTTATTTAATCAAAATTATTATATTTTAAAAAAATTATAAAAAGAATTAATAATTATAATAAATTTATAATTATTAATAAAATTAATTATATTTTTAAAAGAATTAAATAAAAAATTATTTTTAAATAATTAAAAAAAAAGCTTTTTTTAAAGATTAATTAATAAAATATTATATTTTAATCAAGAATATAATATATTTTTTTAATAAAAATAAATAAAATATTTTTAAAAATATAATAATTTTAAATATTATTAAAATTAAAAAATTAAAAATTATATTATTTTTATAATTATATAAATTAATTATTATTTTTTTTTAAAAAAATTATTAATATATTTTTTTAATTTTAATTATTTAATTATAAATTAAAATTTAATAAATTAAAATTCTTTATAATAATAATTTATTTATATAAAATAAATATTTTAAAGTTTAAAAAAATAAAAAAATATTTAATAAAAAATTAAAAAAAAAAGTTTATTAAAACTATTAAAGTTTTTTTATTTATTATTTATTTTATTTATAAAAAAGAAAAATAAAAGTTTATATTTTTATATTAATTATTATTAAATTAATATTTTTTATTATTAATTATTAAAATCTTTAATTAATTAATTAATTTATTAATATTTATTAAATTTAATATAAAATATATATTTAATTATATATAAATAAAATTTAAATCTATAATATAAATAATATATTAAATAAAA
>Ga0302221_10000642_pt1 | contig 24726 bp, 9 predicted proteins | sample II_Palsa_E2_1_FD_193517 | JGI IMG/M metagenome (GOLD analysis project Ga0302221, IMG submission 193517) | Peat permafrost microbial communities from Stordalen Mire near Abisko, Sweden - II_Palsa_E2_1 | ecosystem: Environmental > Terrestrial > Soil > Palsa > Peat permafrost | place: Sweden... | reverse complement strand
TTTAATAATTTTTTAAATTATATTTAATATATTTATTATATAATTTTAATATTATAAAATAAATTAATATAAAAAATAAAAAAAATAATATTATAAAAATATTAATTATTAATTTATTTAATTTATTAAAATTTTTAAAATTATAAATAATTTTTAAAACTTAAATAATTTTTTTTATTAATTAATATTTTAATAATAAAATATATAAAATATAATTATATATAATTATATAATATTTATTTTATTTAAAATATTTTAAATTAATAAAAATATTAATTTTAGTTAATTTAAATTTATTTTATTATATATTATAGTTTAATAATATTAAATTAAATTAAATCTTTATAATTTTATATCTTAAAGTAATTATAATTTAATTTATAAGAATCCAACCTCTTCTCTTATTCTTATTAAATACCATATAGTTTCTCGCTTCTTAATAGTGCATAGGGCTCCTTTATTAAGTCTTAGGATTAAAGGACCCTAAAATGTCTTGGTTATCGGAAACTATACAAGTGTCTTGTCCAGCCTTTAATCTAAGCTACATTTGACGAAGCATTAAGAATGCCTCCTTTAACGAGCTGCAAACAGTACGCCCGCCGTACTGCGAATTCCTCTAGTGACATGGTTTTGGAGGAATAGTTTCTTAAGTTACACTGCTGCAAGATAGTTTCGGATAGCGCGGCAATCGATTGGAATCTACCGTACCAGCAACCTTCAATAATAGAGTCCAACACAGAGTTGCTGTTGAGTTTGGGAAACACTATTCGCTGCAGCTACTCGACAATAACTAGGCTATGATCTTCGCTAAAGTCTTGATCATTATAAACCTCAACTCCGTAGTTGATGTAATAGAATAAGGAGCCAAGAGCGAATTGTTTCGTACGAGCTTTAAGCTTGCTTGCAGTTCCTTCTTTTAACCCAGCTTCGCTACCGAGGAGCCGTCTATATGGAGGTATACATGCTTCGAATTTTGAACCGATGAAATTTGTACAATCGAAATCCTTAATCTTGACACGATTTTGTTTGTCAACCAAAATATTCTTAGGTTTTAGATTACCGTGAGCAAGTCCAAGCGATTTGAGCCAAGCAATATTTTTAGCCAATGCTTTCATCCATGTCTTGCGCAACGAAAGTGGCTCGAGGCGTTGTATTGATAAGACCCGAGTAGATTTCGGGTCTTTGATCTGATGACGTTGCAAGCGTTCGGAGAGAGAGAATCCAGGTATATATTCTAGGAAATTGCTATTTTCGAAGTGCAGGAAACTGGCCACAAGTTTAGGGCAAGGTGGGTGTTGCGCTAGGATATCGAAAATTTGATTCTCTTTGACGAAATCCGTGTGACTTTCAATAGTTGGACACTTCATTACGATAAGGGAATTCACTTTGTATATAATGCTGGTGGCTCCCTTGCAGAGCTCTGTAAGGGTCGGCATGTCTCGTAATAGTTCCTTGGCTATAGCCATAGGATTAATTATAGGAGAGAAGCATCAAAGCAAATGCATTGTAGAAATTCAGGCGGTAATATCTTTATTTTGTCGCTTGTAAAATTTATCTTAGAGAGTGCGTAATAGGCAAGACTAGTGAACCGACCTTAGCTGGGGTGGAGAATTTGGCGCTATGCCTTTTTCCAAACTCCATCTTCATCTTTGACTTAAAGCTTATTTTCAACATAATCTGCATACAGGTCCTTCTTTGTCGTCTGCTTAAGGTACAAAGTATGCTTTATCGTATTGCAATCCTTATAATTCTTATACTCTTTAAGAGTTTTACTTTGATTAACCACATGATTACAACGGTGTTTGGTACGAGAAATGAGTTCTTCACACATAGTATTCTGTAAAGTCGTTAAAAGGAATCCAAAGTGTCAGTAGAATTATCTTATAACTGACCGAATTTCTTAGACTTTGCTACTTTCTTTGTAATTTCCCGCGTAATTCAATTGCTAGGCTTTCTAGGAATTATGTTTAGATGATGGCTTCAAAGTGTCTGTAAGATAGTATATATATTAATACTCCTATTGCTTAGATAAGGCTTCCGATCAGAGGCGCACTCGTTTCTATTAAGACTGTGTTGCTAACACATCAAGATGCTATGCATGCACGAATTTCATTTGAGACCCCTATCGAGAACACCTGTCCCGGGCTCCAGCTGGCATACCTTACCCCGTGCCTCGCTTAGTAGAACGGGGTTATATAGCTGGGACCGGACTGCAGCAAAGCAAACCCAAGCGTGGTATGGCTATCAAGCAGCGATAGTGGTACCTTAGTTTGGGCACAGCGATTCTGATCCTAGTAACGACGATAACGGCAATTCGGTAAGAAATTATCTTAATCTTAAAGCGGACAATCGGGTCGGCCCTTTCTTGCGTTATCGTTCCATGTGGCCGATAAGGAGGGGCCAATGTAGGGTGTGGCTTAGTAATTGTGGGGGACTTTCCATTCTATACTTGCGCTAGCTGGATCGAAAGAATGTAACTTCCGCATTATAGCTTAATCAACTTTTCTTCAAGACACCATTACGGGTCATTCCCAAAACCTCCATTATTAAAAATAAACTATCTAAGTAATATTTAATAACTAAAATCTTTTATACTTAATTTTTATATTTAAGTCTTTAGTTTTTAAATTATAATTATATTATTTTATTTTAAGAAATTAAAATATATAAAAATTAATAATATAAATTTTTTTTTAAATATTAAAAAAATATATTAAAAATATATTATAAATTAAATAAAATAAATTTTTTATTTTATTATATTTATAATAACATTAATTAAAAATATTAATTATATAATTAGTTTAAGTTTAGTTTTATTAACTTATATTAATATAATAATTATTTTATTATTTTTATTTAATTTTTTTATTTTTTTATTTTTTTATTTTTTTTTTATAATTTAATATTTTTAATATAATTAGATTTTATTAAATTATATATTTTTTTTAATTATTATAATATTAATAATATTTATAATTTAATTTTTTTTTTATATATAAATAATTTTTTAAATAATATATAATTTAATTTTATTATTATATATATATTTAATATTTTTTTCCGCTTATAATTAATTTATCTTATACTTATTTATAATTAATTTCTTTTATACTTATAACTAATATTTTTTATATTCGGAATTTTATATTTTTTAATATTTATAAATAAATTTTTTTCTTTTATAATTTATTTTTTTATTTCTTTAAAGTAATTAATTTTTTTTATATTTATAATTAAATAAAGAAACTATAAGCGAATATAAAAAATAATTAAATAAAAAATAATATAAAATTAAAAAAATATTAACTTAAGAATAAATATATAAGTTTTTAATTATTTAAAGTATTATTTTTTTTTTATTTTTTTTTATATTTATCGTACTTTTATAATAATAAAATAATTTATAATATTTTTATTTAATAATTATATTTTTAAGATAAATATATTTTTGTTTATAATATAATAAATTTTTATTTTTTTTTATTTTATAATATAAAATAAAAATTCTTTAATATTATTTTTTTATTTTATAATATAAAGTAAAAATTCTTTAATATTATTTTTTATTTTATAATATAAATTTTTTATTATTTTTTTTATTATTTATTTATATTTTTATTTTTTAAAAAAAAAATAAAAATTTTTTTTTTATTAATTAAAATTAAATAAAATTTTTTTTTATTATATTTATATTTATTTTAAAAATAATTATTTTAAAAAATATCTCGTTTAAGATTTTATTTTTTAATATTAGTTTTTTTTTTAATTATTTAAAGTATAATTTAAAAAAACTAGTTTTTAATAATTAAATTTTAAAATAATACTTTAAAAAATTAAATATTTTTTTAAGTTTTATTTTATAAAAAAAACTTTATAAAATTAAAGATTTAAATATATTTAAAGTTATTTTATATTATTAAGATTATAAAACTTTAAATTTAAAAAAATAATTTTTTTTTTTAATATTTTTTATAATTTTTTTTTTTTAAAGAATTTTATATCTTTATTATTAACTTTAAAATAAATAAATTTAAGATTAAAGATTAATTAGATTTTTAATAAAATATAAATTAAAAATTCTTATAAAAATAATTTTTAAACTTTTTAATAAGTTTTAAAAAAAAAATTAAAATATTAATAATTATTAAAGTTAAAAAAAAAATTCTTTAAAACTTTTTTTTTTAATAATATTTTTATTTTTACTTCTTTATAAATATAATATTTTCGTAGATTTATAAATAAAATATTTAATAATTAATTTTTATATATTAAATTTATTAATATAATATATTTTTTTTTAAATTAAAAAAATTAATTATTAAAGATTAATTTTTTAAAGTTTTTAATAATATTTTAATATAAATTTTAGTCGACTTTAAATCAAGATTCTTTAAAGACTTTAAATAAAAATATTTTTTAAAATATTCGTGATTTTTTAAACTTAAATCTTTATTATTTTTTTTAAATTTTTTATTAAGTTTATTTAAAATCTTATTTTTTTTTTTTAAAGAAAATAATCTTAACTTTATACTTTTTTATAATATTAAAAAATATTTTTAAATAACTTTAAAGACTTATAAGATTATTTAATTTTTTAATTTTTTTAAAAATATTTAATAACTTTAATATTTTTTTAATTATTTTAAAAATAATTTTTATTAATTTCTTTAATTTATAAATTATAAAAAAAAATTTTTAATTAATATTTTATTTATAATACTTAAAGAAAAAATTTTTTATTTATTTTTTTAATAATTTATTTAAAGAATTTTTAATTTAATTTAAAATTTAAAATTTTTTAATTAAAATTTTTTTAAAAAAAATTTATATTAATTTTTTATTAAGTTTAAAAAATAAATCTTTTTTATATAATTTTATAATTATAAAGTTATTAGTTAAATTAAATATAATTATATAATAATAAATATATATATAAATAATATATTTTAATTTTAATTTTAATTTATATATTTTTATAATAAAATTATTAAATTAAATTTTTAAATTTTTTTTTATTAATTCTTTATTAAATTTTTTTTATTTATTAATTCCGAATATTATAATAATATTAAAGTTATTAATTTTAAAATTATAAAGTTTAAAAAATTAAATTATTTATTTAGAATTTATTTTCTTAACTTTAAATTTATTACTTTAAAGTTAATTTTTTTTTTTTTTTTTTATCTTTAATATTTTTTTTTAAAAAAAATTATTTTTATAATTTAATTTAAAATCTTTTATATTATTTATTAAATATTTTTTTTATTACTTTCTGATTTTAAAAATATATTATTTAAATTATTTAATTCGGGATTTAAATTATTTAAATTATATTTTTATAATATTTATTTTATTATTTTTTTTTTGATTTATAATAAATAAAATAAAATAATTTATAATAAAAAATAAATAATAAATAAACTTTATTATAATTAAAAATTAAAAAAATTTTCTTTTTTTTATATAAAATTTTTTTAATTTTAATTAAAAATAAATTTTGTTTTTATAAATTATAATAAAAAAATTAAAAAAATATAATATAAAGTTAAAGATATTATAATATAATTATTTAAAAAAAGATTATAAAGAATTAAGATTAAGATAATCGACTTTTCGTTAAAAAGATTAATATAAAATAATAATTAAAATAAATAAAAATTTTAAAATAAAAATAATATATATATAAAAAATAATTTAAATATAAATTAAAATAAACTTAATAATATAAACTTAAACTTATACTTATATAAATAAATAAATATTTTTTTTTTTATAAAAATTATAATTTTATAATATTAAATTAATTTATAACTTCGTGATTTTATTTTTATATTTTAAACTTATAAATTTAAACTTTATTCTTTATTTAATATTTTTTATTTTTATTTATATTAATATTATTTTTTATAATTTTATATTTTTTTATAAATTATATTCTCGAAATTTTTTAAAAAAAAAATTTAATAAATATTATAAATTTTTAAAATAAATTTAAAATTTTAAAAAAGTTTATATATTTTTATTTTATATTATATATTTTAATAAATTAATAAAGATTATTTTAAACTATTAATAAAATAATTTTTTTAAAATTTAAATTATTTTAAATAATTTTTATAAAAAATATTCTTAATTAAAATTTTATAAATTTATTTTAATAAATATATTTTTTTATATTTTTTTTATATCTTAAAATTATAAATAATTTTTTTTTTAATAATTTTATAATTATAAAGTATAATAAATTATTTAAAAATAAATAACTTTTTATAAATATTTTAATTATATTTAATTTTTTAAAATTCCTTTTAATATTTAAAAACTTAATATATATATTTTTAAATTTTTATAATTTTTAAAAAATATTATAATATAAGACTTTTTTATTAATTTTTTTTTTAAAATATATTATATTATAATTTTTAAAATTTAAATAACTTTAAAAAATAAAACTTAATAATAAAAAAAAATCTTTTTTTAAGATTTTATTAAATTAAATTCTTTAATAAATTTTAAATAAAAAATAATTTAAATAAATAATTTTTTATTAATTAAATTTAAGAATTAATTTCTAAAATTATTTTATAAATAAATAAATTTTTTTTATTTTATTTAAAATTCTTTATAAAATATTATTAATTTTTTTTATTATTCTTATAATTTATTTTATTATTATAAATAAAAGAATTTAAAAAATATTTTTTTTATAAATAAAAACTTTAATAACTTTATTAAAATAAAAATTAAGATTTATATAAAACTTAATAAATTTTTTTTTATTTAAATAATATAATTAAATAATAAATAATTTTTATTTAATTATTTATAATATAAAAAAATATTTAAATAAATTAAAAAAAATAATTAATTATAACTAAAATATATTATTATAATATTTTATTATATTTTAAATTTTTTTTAATAAAGTTAATTTTTTAAAGTTATATAAAAATATTTATAATTATATTTTATAAGATTTAAAAATATTAAACTAATTTAAATCTTATATAAAATAAATATTCTTTAATATAATTTATAATATTAATTATTATATAAGTTTAATAATAATCTTTAAATTTTTAAAGAATAATAATTAATATAAAATAATTATATTTATTATAAGTCTTAAATATAATTTTTATTATTTTAAATTTTATAATATATAATTATAATTTTTTATAATATTTATATTAAAGTTTTTTTTTCTTTAAATAAAATAATAAATTTTTTTTAATTAAAGTAATTCTTTAAATAAAATTTAAAGCCGGATTTATAAAGTCTTTATTAAAATATTTAATAATATTTTAATATTAAAAAAAATTAAAATATTTTTTAATTTTAATAAATAAAATATAATTTTTTTTTAATTATTTTTAATATATAATTAAACTTTATTATTTTAATATAAAAAAAATTAAAAAAACTTAATTAATATCTTTAAAACTAATATATTTTTTAAAGAAAATATTTATTAATTTTTAAAGTTTTTTATTATTTAAAGATTTTTTTTAATCTTTAAATAAAGATTTATATTTTTTTTTTATTCTTTTAAATTTAATAAAATCTTTTAATATTCTTAAAAAAATATTTAAATTTTAAAAAATTATTATTATAATTTTTATTTAAAAAAATTATATAAAAAAATATATTAATAATTTTATTTTTTTTATTAAAAATATATAAAATTTTAATATTAAGATTTTGAAATTTATATATTTAATAAATATAAATTTCTTTTAAATAAAAATATTAAAAAAAAAATATAATAAATTTATAATTTATTTAAATAATATTTATTTAAAAATCTTAAAATATATATTTATATTTTTTTAAAAACTTAATTATTATTAAGAATTCTCTTTTATAAATCTTATAATTTCGTTAAAATTTTATAAATAAAAATAAATTATATAAAATAAAAATTTTTATTTTATTTTATTATTATATAATTAAATAATTTATAATATAAAAATTAATATTAAAATATATATTTATAAAATATAAATAATTTTAATTATATATATTAATTATAATAATTTTTTTTATATAATCTTAAATAATAATTATTTTAAATTTTTTTATTTTTATTTAATATTTTTTATTAAATAAAAAAATAATTAATATAATTTAAAAAAAAATTAAATTTAATAATAAATAATTCTTATAATTTTAATAAATTTATATATTTTTATAAGATTTTTTAAAATAAGAAATTTATAAATTTTTTTAGATTTATTAAATTTAATTTATATAATATTTTTAACTTTATAAATAATTTTTAAAGTAATAATCTTATTTATATAAAAAATTTAAGTTTTTTTTAAAAAAAAATTTAAACTATAATTAAAATAAATATAAAAAAAATTATTATTTAAGAAACTTATAAACTTCTTTAAATTTATTTTAATTAAAGAAAATATTATTTATATAAAAATAAATTCTTAATAATTTTTTTTAAAAATTAATAAAAAATAATAAGAATTTTAAATTATTATAATCTTTAATTTTTATTTATTTAGATTTTAAAATAAATTTAAAAATAATATATATAAGTTTATTTATTAAAAATAATATTATAATTAAATTTTATAATATATAAATAAATTAAAGTTATTTATATTTAATAATTAAAAATATAAATAAATATTAATAAAAAAAAAATTTTAATAAACGAATAAATATATTTTATATTATATTAATAATAATAATATTTTAAATAAAAAAAATAATTATAAATTTTTAATAATAATATAATAAAATATTTTAAATTTTTTTTTAATATTCCGATAATTAAAAATAATTTAATATTTTTTAATTATAATAATATTAAATTTATTTATAAAAATTATTTAAATATTTTAATTAAAAAATTCTTTATTAATAATTATAATTTTTTTAAAGAAATTATATTCGAGTTCTTTAAAAATAATTTTATTTAATTAATATTTTTAATATAATAATAATTATTTTTATTATTTTATATTTTATAATCTTATATTTAATTTAAAATATATTTTATATTAATAAAGATTTATTAATAAAATATTTTTTAAATTTATAATATTAAGTTTTTAATAAATATATAATAAATATTTAATTTTATTTTAAAAAACTTTATTTAAAAATTTTTTTTTAAAATAATTTTAAAACTTTAAAATTAATTTTTAATAATTTTTATAAAATCTTTTAATAAATATAATTATATAATATAATACTTAATTAAAAAAAAAATTATTTTAAAAATTCTTTTAAAGAATTCTTTTAAAGAATTTTTTTTATAAAGTCTTTAATAAAAATTTCTCGAATATAATCTTTTAAATAATTTTCTTTATTAATATTTTAATTTAAGAAATTAATTTAATTTATAATATTTATTATTATAAAATAATATTAAATCTTTATATTTAAAATTTTAAAAATCTAAAAGGATTTTAAATATAATTTTATTATAATTAAAGTATTATTTAAATTTAATTTTTATTTTATTAAATATATATTTTTAAAAAATTTTAAAATATATAAATTTTAAAAATAAATATATTTTAAAAATTTTAAAAAATTATTTAAAATAATTTAAATTTTTATATAATAAATTATTAATTTTTTATAAATATTTTATTATAATAATTTTAATATAATAAGATTTTTATTTAAAATAAATAAAGATTTATAATTTAAATAATATTAATTTTAATTTTAAAATAATAATTTTAAATATAAATATTTTAAAATTATTATTTTAATAAATTATTATTTAAGACTAAATAATAATAATTTATTTTATAAATTTAAAATTATAAAATTAATTATATAAAATATTTTATATTTATAATATAATTTAAAAAAACTTTTTAAATAATTAATTTATTTTAAAATAATTTTTTAAGTTTATTTAAGTTTTTTTTCGATATATTTAAATTATAATTTAAATTTTTTTTTTAATTTATTTAATTTATTTAAATTATTTATATTATTAAAATTCTCGAAATCTTTTTTATTTTAAAGATTTAAGTTTAAAAAACTTAAAAAAATTAATCTTATACTTTAATAAATTTTTATTAAAAACTTAAAATATAAAATTAATTAATATTATTTTATAAATATAAAAATAAGATTTTTAATTTAAATAATTTTTTTTCTTTTAATTATTTTATTAATTTTTATTTTAATTTTAGTTTTTATTTTAATTTTTATATTATTTTTTATTTTAATTTTTATTTTAATTTTTATTTTAATTTTTATTTTAATTTTTATTTTAGTTTTTATTTTAATTTTTAATTTAATTAATATTTATTTAATTTCTTTAATTTTAAAAAAATATCGAATAAAATTAATTATTTTATAAATTATTTTAAAGTTATAAAGAATTTATTTATTAAAGATTTATATTTTAAATTTAATTTATAAAATTTATATTTTAAGTATTTTAAAAATAAAAATATTTTAAATTAATATTTATAAAATTCTAAAATTCTAAAAAATTTTAATTATTATATTTTTATAAATATTATAATTATAATTATATTAATTTATTTAAAAATAAATTATTTTAATTTTTTTTTATATATAAAATATTTTTAATTTATTTTTAAATAAATAAAAAATATTAAATAAATTAAATTATTTTATAAAACTTTTAAAGAACTTTATAAATATTAATATTTTTATATAAAGCTAAATAATAAAATTTATTATTATAAATTCTTTTAATAAATATATTTATAATATAATTTAATATTATAATTTTAAGATTATTAAAAATTAAAATCTTTTTTATATTTTAAAAATAATTTTTATTATAAGTTTTTTTAAGAATTTTAAAAGTTTTTTAATAATATATTATTAAAGTTTTTATTTTATTTTATTTAAAGAATTTAATTTTTATTTATATATTTATTTTTATTATATTATTTATAAAAGTAAATTTTTTTTTATTAATTATTTCTTAATAATATTAATATTAATTTTTATAATAATTTTATAATAATTAATAAATTTTTAAAATAAAATTTAAATAATAAATAAATTTTTTTTTTTAAAAATATTTTAATTATTTTAAAAAATAATTTTAATTTTAAAATTCTTTATTTAATTTTTTTAAAATTATATTTTAATTTAATAAATTATTATAATATAAATATATTTTTTTTAAATTAATTAATATTAATAAAATTTAAAAAATTATTAAATTTTTTTTATTATAAATATATTAAAGACTTTTATTTAAATAAATTTAAGTATAAGTTTTTTAAGTTTTTATTTAAGTATAAATTTTTTTTTAAATTAAAATTATCAAAATATAAATATTTTATAAAAAAAAATATTTTAAATTACTTTATTAAAAGAATTATTAATTTTTAAACTTTATATAAATAATAATAAATATTTTAAAGATTTTAAATTAAATTTTATATAATATTTTTTTTTAAAAAAAAAATATTAAAAATTATTTATTATTAATAATTTAAAATTATTTTTAATAAAAATATTAAATAAAAAATTAAGCGGATAATATAATATTAAAACTTAAAAAATATAATTATTAAAAAAAAAAATTATAATTTAATTTTAAAGTAATAAAAATTTTAAAATTTTTTTAAAAGATTTTATAAATATAAGAATTATTAAGAAAAAATTAAAAAATATTTTTTAAATATTTTTAAATAAGATTCTAATATTAAATTAATAAAAATAAATTAAGTTATAATTATTTTAATAATTAAAGTATTTAGATAACTTTAATGATTATAATTATATCGACTTTAAAACTTCAAGAATTAAATTTTTAAATATTAAGAATATAAAGAAAGATAAACAGGTATTAAGAAATAATAAGAGATATCGTAATCATAAATCCTTATAAGGTATTGATATTCCTTGCGTCGCTTACCAGAAAATGATTGGGCGGAAGATGATATAGAATTAGAGAGGTGTCGACCTAAGAATAAATACATGGGTCCCTGGTTGCCTAAGGCACCACCCCTTTTCAGGCATTTTCACAGAGGCCGAGCAAGGCCCCAAGTAAATTCATAGCCAGGTCTGGCTCCCAGTAGACTCCTCTAACCTTTTAGCCTTTCAGCCTTCACTTCAGCCCTGGACCGTGCACGTGCACCAATAAGCTCAAGTCTGGACCGAGCACGGCCGCCTCTCCGCTTTTCCTCTTCCGTTCACGTCACCCGTCACAACGTGCACCTGTATAAAACAAAGACAGACAGAAGAAAGGCTCAATTGTAATTCTTTCTTCTGGACATCCATATCCACATCCACCACTACAATCAAAGATTGTGACTATCGGTCTTATGAACTATCAGAGATCAATTGATACTTGGGTCTAGCATTGAAACATGCCACCCATCACGAGAAGCTCTGGAATGCGATGCGCCATGGTCAGTCAAGCTGGGGTGAAGCAGCAGGTTGGTCTTCGATTGCCTGGGAAGCAAGTTCCAGTGCAAGCTAAGGAGATGCCGCAAGTTTATGAAGAAGCTGTTCACAGACCTGCAAACAGATCTCGGTCATCTCGAACCCCACCTCCACCTCCACCTATGAACCAGAGACAAACGCCGAGAAGATCAAGCTGGACTGTCAATCCCGAAGCAGTACTACCAATTCCTCTGGTGCATCTTCTGGGCTTTCATTTGCTGGAAACTAGCCAGTGCGTCCTGCGACAGGAGCTGCTGTGATGTCTGCTTCTCGGTCGTGAACTCCACCAACAATTCAACCACCACAAACTCCACCTCCACCTCCGCCTGTGAAATCATCATCCTCCCCGGCCGCTGCTCCTCCCCTGATCAAGAAATCAAAGTAAGCCTCCCCCTTTATTACACTACACAAACTAACAGGCACAGTTCACACCCGGCACATCCACATCACCCAAGCCAGAGCACGAACAATTCAACCCCTCCCTCCACGCCTCCTCCCACCTCCTCTCCCTCTCCCTCGCCATCCACGAAATCACGCGCAGCATATTACCGAATCTCTCCTCCTTCTCGACATCGGAATATGCAGCACATACGCATGAGATATACGAGCATATGCCGTTTTTGCCCGGCGGGTCGGTGTTTCTCCCTTCGAACGAGGACGAGGGCAGAGGGGAGTTGGATCCAACGCACCCGTTTATGCGGAAACTCTATACCCTTAACCAACTCGCGGCGCAGACGACCGACGAGGAGTTTTTGGAGGGGTTGTGGCTGCAGGGAAAACTTTACGTACGCATACTACACTCTTCTTTTCCCCCCTTTTCACCCCCAATTGCCGCTTTCCCTTCTCTTTTCTGTTTCCGTTCCTATTCCCCTCAAAGAAGGCAAGCTAACAGATGATGGGAAAAACAGTACGACGCCCTCTCCCACCTCGCCACGGCAGACACCCAAATAACAACCATAACACCCCCTCACCTCCTCCCTCTCCTCCAACGAATCCACGTCTCGACTCGGTATCTGCTCCGGTTCTTGCTTCCGTCTTTTGAAACTGCGAGCGTGTTCCATTTATCTGCTGTCGAGGATCTGATTTCGTCTTCTCTCCTTGGGGACTCGAACCAAAACCCGAATTCGAATACGAACAATCGAAATTCGAATGCGGAGAATTATAACGAGATGGGAATTGGACAAGACGTCGAAATTGGCAAAGACAAAAACTTCGATTTTCCCTACGAAAGAATCTTCGCGCAATATGATGCATTGGCAGCAGAAATGAAATGGCATATCACCACCTTCCACCAAACCATCCAATCTCTACAAGCCGATAAAGCAGAAGCAGAAGAACTCCTCCTATCGATTAGAAACGGCTTCGCGAACAATGAGGGCTTGACCTGGCGGGGTGACATGGATGCAGCGGAGGTTTTCATGTCCGACTGGCTCAAATCCCAAATATCTCTGGCCCGCACACGGTTAGGAACACAACCAGCAGCGGAGGCCGGGGAAGGTGACGGCTTTCGAGATCGAGAATATCGAGGCGAAGATAGAGACGGTGGGGATGAGGAGGGCTTCTGGCAACCCCAAACAGCCTCCCTCCTCACCCTCCTCGCGCCTTCGGGGGACGTAGACACCCTAGTCTCCCGTATCGAATCTGGCTGGCAAGGCGTTGAGGCGCTACGTCAGGTTTACAATCATGAAGTTGAGGCTGCGGCGGAATTGGCGATGAAGGAGAGGGAAGGCAAGACTTGGGGAAGGTGGGGAAGGGCGTGGGAGAGAGAGCAGAGGTGGACTTACGCGCGCACGCTAGGTGTGGCTGTCATGGTCGTGGTTTGTGGGGCGTGGGTCTCGCGGTGAGGGGTGAGTTGGTTGGTGCGCGGTGATGTTTGAGCTTGATCTGAGAAGACACGACGGGAAGATGTTTGATTTGATTTGCTTTGGCTGGGGGTGATGACCTTGATCTTGATCTGAGAAGACAAGACAAGAGATTTCTTTGATTTGATTTGGCATGATTTGGTATCGGTTACAGGGGTTACGGGGTCACATCCAGGGATGGACTCGAGTTTTCGAGATGGATTTCTTTTTCTTCGGCTTGGGAATTGAGTTGGGGTTTATGTGCTTGATCTGAGAAGACGAGACAATATGAGATTAATGGGCAGCGTTTTGTGAGAGTAAGGGGGGTTACATCCTGGGATGGTTTTTCTGGGTTTCTTTTTCTACGGCTGGGGTGTTAGGTACTTGATCTGCGAAGACAAGAAGGAAGACAAGAAGGGTTGGGCGGCGTTTTGTGAGAGTAAAAAGCGGACTCTAGCTTCGAGTTTCCTGGATTTGATTTTTGATTTTCTTTTCCTTTTTCAAGGGCTGGGCTGGGAAGGCTTAGGTTCCATGCGAGTGAGGGGGGTTACATCCTGGGATGAACTCGACCTTTCCCAGATTTCCTTTTCTTACATGCTGCTTTCTCTCCTTTTCCTATTCGACTCACTTTCCACCTTTCTCTTCCCTCTCTTTCTCTCTCGCAGAGGAAGTTAGGTTCTCAAAAATAGAATGAACACCAAAATCAAAAATTAAAGAACCTCTTCCTTACCTAATAACAATACGCAAATCAAAAGATAACAATGAAATCAGATTAGTACGGCAGCCGCAGTTCGCAAGCCTATTATCACTATATTCTACTCATAGATTCCAGATTGGTTAGTGTCCTTGGTCACGCGCGAGGGAGGACACAGAGAGGTGATAGAGTAACAGATTGGATATTAAAAGATATTATACCATGTTTCCAGCGCGCCCCGCCTCGATCTTGAACTATGATGGGGCCGGATTAGCTTAATAATCAAAGTTATTTTGTTTACCTGTTTAAGGGGGCGGGGTAAACTCGCTTATGGCGGGGTAAAAAGGTTCACCAGCCAACCACCCAATCAAAAAAGAAATGAACTAAGGATGCGAGAGCTTAGCTGCTGCGAGGTGATCAGCCGGGAGAAAAGTTCATCCGGCTATGCGAGGCTGTAACCTTAGCCTCGCAGGAGAAATGAATGAATGGATGCAAACGGAACAAAAAAACGCATCCGACACAGATGTTTCCACAAAACACAGTATTCTCGCATGTGAAAGCGAGTGAATCCGAGACCGAAACCGTCGATACGATACCGCCTCGATAGCGTCGATACGCGTTGTGCTGAGGTTGAGGTGGGAAGGACGAGGCTGAAGGATCTGTTTGCTGTCTCAGACGACTCAGACGATTCTGGGAGCCCCTCAGCGAAGAAGGGACAGAAGGGACAGAACTGAACAAAGAAACTGGAGTGGACTGAGCTGAAGGATTGCAGGAGGAGATAAAGACGAGGGCGAGGACAAGACGAAGGGGTAGTATTATTCGGGGGACAAAAACCTTACAGCTTAAGGCACCAACAACTTCATCACCAAAAATTCTAAGACCCCACACCAAGTTTAGTTTTTGCCGCTTTTAAGGTCGCGCAAAATAACTTAGAAAAATAAAATTATCAGGCGTAAAGTGGAACTAATCGCACAATATAATTATAATATTTTAAAAATTTAAAAGCATTAATCTAATTATAAGACTAAGGCTTAAAAGAATTAAATATTTAATGATTAATCCTGTCGCGTTGGAATACAGGTAATAAGGATAAATTAAAAGCGATACGGGGGTAGAACCCGCTTGTTAAAGTGGCCGGGCCTGGACCAAGCGCCCTCGCTTAAGTGACTGGGACATGGTTTGATTGGCCAAATCTATGTGGTTGGTGCCTTAGGCTGTAAGGTTTTTGTCCCCCGAATAATACTACCCGAGACGAAGACGGGACGAGGACGAGACGAGGTTATCGAGGAGCACGACCACGAAAAGAAACGGAACGACCACGATACGGAGCGAACGGAAGGAGGATAAACGGACGAAGAGAAGAGAGAAAAAAAAAAAAGAGAAACGAGGTGAAGAGAAACACCTCTGCGGAGTGGCACCTGAATCACGACACAGGCCTCCTTCACATCCTCCTCACCTCTGGCGTAAATATCGAACAAAGACATCGCATAGCAACACAGACAGACACAGGAACACAGTCACAGACACAGTGAAGCGGAAGTGCATTGAGCAGAGAAGTCAGAGAAGGGCAGAGAGCATATCAGATCTTGAGATACATGCGAGCGTAGTTCTTTGGCAGGAGTCCTCTCATCTGCGCGGATCTGCTGTTCGGTTTTCAGTTTTGCTCTTGCCGATGTAGGGTGTTTGAGGGTTTGAGTTCAAGAGGAGAGAGAGAGAGAGAGAGAGAGGACTCGGACGTGGACTCTGTGGATTCGCCGAGAGGGGTGGGAGAAGTGAGGCTGAGTGCGGTTCACCAAGAGGAGGTTCACAAGAGGAGGATCACATTGAACTGATCACATTGGACTGGAATAAACTCCCTACTGCATCTACTCGGCATTCGGAGTGCCGTGTAGAGGTCTGGGAGTCGGCGTATCTGCTGTGGCTTTGATTAACGAGTTGATTGATACGAAGGCATTGCATTGGATCTTGATCAGCACCGAGTCTGAATTTTGATTTGATTCGGAATTATTACGTCCCTGCAATTTTGGTGTCTTTGGTCTTTAAGAGCTGGGAGCTGGGAGGTGAAGTTGGATGCAGGAATTGACTTGGACGACATGACACAACGCACCTAACTCTTTTCAAATCGGATCCGATTCGATTCGATTACGCTGCGTGGAATATCTCCTACTTTTGGATAAATTTTAGGTGTTAAGACGTGACTTGAGATTTGGACTTGAACTTGGGACTTGGACTTGGGAATTTATTGACAAATTTACACACCCCGCACCACATCTGCTTCGACTCGATTTACTCGACTCCATTTGACGAGAATACTTAATCCTACCTTACACTACACGATTCGGTATTGCTGCGTAGAATCTCTTCTGTTTTTGGATGAATTCTGGTGTTAAGACGGACTTGAAAGTTAGACTTGGAATTTGATCAACATTTCGCGAAATTTACACACCCCGCACGACATCTGCTTCGATTCAATTCGACTCGACTCGAGAAGAATACCCTATTATGGCTCAGATCTGTAAACCTTCTTCAGTATCTTCTGCTTTGGAATATGAGTTGAGACTAGGACTTGGGAATATATTAACATATCAAGAAATTTACACCACGCCGCATCTGCTTCGATTCGATTCGACGAGAATACCCAATCATTGCCCAGGTTTTCAATCTTCTTTAGTCTACCTCCACGATATCGATCCAGAAAACTCGACGCCTTGCTTCTCTTGTCGAACACTTTGAAAGGCTGCAGCCACGACGCTTCGCTTCGATCTCCTCCCCTCTTCCGAACCTCTAATTCAACATCCTACTTCTCTGCCGACGGTGCTTTTTCCACCTCTGCGTTTCTCCCATCTCTGCGAACTTCCAGTCTACCATTCTTGGCGCGCTCCGCGGTACAGACTGAGCATATTCGACGTTTTGCTTTCTCGCTGAACGTCTTGCTGTGCTGATGTCTGGAGTCATTTTGGCATTCTATTCTTGGAATTTAGTACTTGGGATTTTGGGGATTTGCATTTGAAATCAAAGAGGAACAACACCGAGAAAGCGAAGTCGTCAATATTCCACCAGATCAAATTAGACTGCGGCCAAGTCGTGAAGTCGGACCTCGATCCTGCAGGAATCGAAGGAGGTTCTTATCATTCCACGCATACACACCTCGAAATAAACAAGCGACGATACCAAGCAGCTTCTCCGTTTCCCCACCGCTAATTACTACCTGGAACCAACTGGAATCTCTTCTGCATTTCTTGAGCAGCTTTGAGACGGTTGTTCTGTGCATCGCTGCACGTTTCTCCCTAAAGGAAAACAGCTCCGTCTCTTTCGGCTATTTTGGCTAAATTTAGCTCCTGCTTGATTCCTTTGTCCTGTGGTCCCAGACCGATCTCTTCTTGTTTCCACCTTCACCCGCTCAGTTCGACCCGGCACGGACTTTTCCAGAAGAAGGCACCAACACCAACACTCTCTCTTGTTCTTTGGTCAACCTCCCACTTGTCCGCCATTACGAGTTCAGCCACCTTGACCTTCGACTCAAGTCTTTATCGCCACTACCGAGACTTCATCCCTTGTGGTGGATAGGCGTGTTGTACCTCCCCCCCAACGCATACTGTTCAACACGGACACAACTTCCCAGTCACCAAAACAGGTTTATACGACGGACCCCGAGTACTTAATGTTCCTGCCAGCTCGGCTCTCTATCACTCACTCAGCCTTGTTCTTCCCACCAGAGTCGCGCATCGAAAACCAGTAGCTTGTGTCCTATAAAATTTATCAAGTCAAGCTAAAGTGGTACATCTTGCTTCTTGCTTCTTCTCAGCCGTCACTGGATGCCAGGACCCTTATCACCCACCATTCCACCTCGGCATGATCATGGCCATTATATTGCGTCTCGCCTGGCTCGCGTGGCAGATCCCGATTTCCGGGTTGACCTCCGTTACCTGCACTTCTTGGTGTCACCAGCGCGAAGATTCTCAACTACCTCAACCACCTTAATCGCCTCAACCAACTCGGTCCATTCCATCTCGACATTGCTGCCGCTATTGGGCATTGGCTACTTGTTTCCTTTCAGCAGCAAGCTGATCTATCTTCCGTGATTGCTAACTCTCTTCTTCGGCGGTCCAAGGTTCTTCTGCGTAGACCGAGCTTGACTACACCGAAAGGAGACGACAACTTTGTTTTCATCTCGCTGGACTGGCGTATCTCTTTTCCTGGGCCGCATCTCTACCTGTCCACACTGCGTCACCGTCGTTGAGCATTGAACCTGATTTGGATCCAGCAGGCGAATCCTGCTTCTTTGGTCGACCCTCGCAACCTTCCTTCGTCACATCACCTCGATTTGGACTTCCTTCTCAAGCGCAAGTGTATTTCAGCCTCTGGTTTATTTATTTTATTTTTTTTAAAAAAAATTCTATCTTTACAGGTTTATTCACATTAATGTTGATAGAGCAGTGGATCACACACTTCTTTCCTGGACGTCTTCACCTGTTCCACTCCGTCATCGCCAAACGGTCTCATAGATTTCACTTCAAGTCGCCCGTCGACCTCCCCTCTTCTTCGGCGGTTCTGGCTCAACTTCTACGAGCTCGGAATCGCAGTCACCACTTCGGCATTGTCACACCATTAAGTACCGAGAAGCTCATTGCCTCAGCCAGCAGATCCTTGTCAAGTCTCTTCAGCTACCCCCCTGTCCGGCGCCTCCACATCAGCTCACAATGTCAACCTTACCCAGTGAAGATGACGAGAGCGAAATCAGAGCGCAAGATTTGACATTCTCTGGAAGCAAAAGTCGCAGAAAGTCCTCGAAAACCGCCACAGCAAGCGCATCTCAGGTAAAAGACAGCCCAAACATCGCAAGTCAAACCAGATCTAGACGGAGCGGTCCTCAGGCGATCGAAAGCAGACCAAACGACAACCAGAACATCGCCTCCAGTCCACTCGGCAGACTAAACAACAACAACCAATTAAACGTCGCTTCTAGTCCACTCAGCAGATCCAGACCAAGGGGTAACCAGGCGAACGTCGCCAGTCAAATCAGCTGGCCTGCGGTTTTATTTTCTTGGCTATGGTCGGTACTCCAAAATATAAAGAGACCCTTCACTTAGCTTACTTAGTTATTATAGGTCCCCGATTCCTTTACCGGGTTTATAACTAGATTCATGTGGAGGTTCTTGCTTTTCTGCCTCTTCGTGGCCTACGTCGGACTCTACGCCTTCCTCTACAGCGTCCGGTTCTGGGGTCCAGAAGTTCTTATAGGATACAGCCAACATCCATCTATCTGTACTTTCTATACATTCCAACCATGGTGGGCTCCTCTGTGTACTCTGAAGCCAAACACACCCGGCCATGAAGGTATCACCATCTCTTCAAAAGACGGAAAGATATGGCCGTCACTAGAGGATGTTTTCATGGGAAGCTTCCCCAATAGCAATAACACTGTTTCTCCTTCCACTGCGCAGAAGGTTTTCACGGAAAACCAGGTCCAATGGCTGTCCAACCAGACATTCTTCTACGGATACTTTGAGACGCGACATCTCAAAGCAAATGGCCTGGGAAGGCCAAACTCAACTTGTCTGTATCAACAACAACCAAACAAAACCCCCTCTAGCCGAGATTCATGCTGCAATCGACGCACTACACGACACCATCTCAGCTTTTCACAGCGATCTGGACCAACACGCAGTGATTGCCCTACGATTCGATAATATACTCGAAGCAACAATTGCCATTTACCTCCGACACAGCAGCTCCCCCCCAGTCGCAGCCAGATGGTGGCAAATCCCCCTCAAAGAAGACCAGAAAAACCAGCGCGAGTCACTCGCCGAAGCCATCCGAGACACAAACCGAGTCCTCAACGACCTCCGCACGCAGTTCGACTCCCCCGCCCAGCGCAACAAAGCCTTCATCATCGAGTCCTCGCTTAGCAACCTCGTCCACGAATTCCAGTTCCAGGTGGAAAAAGAGCAGCAGTGCTTCGACAACAACCTCTCCCCGCTGCTAAACCCGCATCCCGACCCCTGGACCAACTTCCTGACCCTGCTCGCCACCTGGACAGGTACCAACCCCCCTCGCACCCCACGCGAGGTCCAACTCCGCATCCGCGCCGCGCAGCAGGAGCAGAAGCTTCTCCTCTCCCGACAGGAGCTGATCAGTCGCCTGGAAGAGCTGGACGCACAAGCCCTCGCCGGCACGAAGTTCCTGTGGGATTTCCTGCAGAGCAGACTAAATGGGTATGCGGAGCTGGACGCGATGACGAACGAGGACGCGCAGGTCCGTATCATCGAGGGGAAGCAGCTGGCGGAGGTTTATGCGAGTGCGGTGGTGGGGTTAGCGACGCAGTTGAGTGCGAGGGAGGCGTCGAAGGCGCAGGTTGAGGTTAGGCGGAGGAAGGAGCTCGAGAAGGTGAGGGAGGAGAAGAAGGAGAAGAGGAGTAAGGTGGAGAGGGAGAAAATTGGGGGGACGTGATGGGAGGGATGTTGGTGGATTTTGGTTCGTGGATGTTAGTTCGTGATTTCGATGTGTACGTTTAGCGATGACTTCTTGCTTAAGTAATAACCTCTTCCTCTTAATATCTTTATTCTTCCGCGCTTGCAAGGCAATACAAAGTCCGCTCAACATCCCTCTTTCAGACAAACGACTTCGCTGCATCTGCTCCCGCTGTCTCTACTCCCGGTGTTTCTCTTTTGCCTGCCCGGCTACGACGCTGATCGAATCTAATCTTCTTGCAAGAAACGCTAAAGTTCCTTCACCTCACCGACTCAACGAGCAGGTCATATATTAATTACCCTTTCTCTTTTCTCTGTCCGTCTCTCTAGCTTCCTAGATCTACGACTATGATCTGATCTGGACGCGCCCTGCCAGCACAGCAGTGAGTAAACCCTAGGCTCGAACCTGGGAGGCTACTATCTGCTACACACTTCTCTTCGCTGCCTCTCGCCTTGACTACTTGCTCCTGTTCTAGCTTCCGCATCTGCACACCACCGCCTTCTCCTTTTCACCGGCCAACCAATACCGGAAACTACTCCACCGGTCGATGCCTCTTCGTTCGAAACGAGTTATACCGTCCCCTAACTGCTTTAGTCTATCCTCGTCGATTATCTTCCTCGACATCTTAGGAAGTAAGAGCCTTGCGGCCCTAGAAACCTCCTATGTATATAGTCTAGTGGTGAGCTCAAGGATAGATGGACGTCGGTTGGATTTTGGTGTTCTTGTATAGTCATAGTATCGCAGAAGGATGTGGTTGAGCCATTTGATTTAGACGTAAATTTTGGAATTTAGAGAAGTTCGGTTAAGAACCATAGAGGAACAAGGGTTGCTTAGATAGGTGTGGGAGATTGTAAGGAGGCAATATTTCCTAAAAGTACAACGCGTGCTCCTAGTATTATTTTTGGACTTTTTAAGCGGTGGAGCTCCGGTGTGGTCAGGAATGTTCTTGGACAAGCGCCAGTGGCTGCACCTCAATCTCTGGGCACCGTCCCCTCTCTTTCGTCTCGCCTGCCTTAGCTGGCAATTTATTACTACGACGTGCTACACTTGTCACTTCTATTTCCTTAGAAGCTCACTCAATTCAAGTCACCCCTTATAAACCTCGTCTTAAGACAAAAAGTGTCCGTTATCACCCAATCTTCGGGGATGCTGGATTTCTGCGAATTTACATAATCAAAACCTGGAATGTTAACTCGATATCTTAGCGGCTAATCGATAAGTAAATATTTTTAATTTATAAAATATTTTTTATCCTTTAAAGTTTTTTTAAGTTTTGTTTAATAATCGTTATTAATAGTCGGTCATCCTTCTCTGCTCGCTTTGCTCCCAGTCGGCCGAAGCAAGTATAACCGTTAAGTAAATGTAATCCCGAGATTTTTGTATAAGAAACCTATCAAAACACCCACTTTTTCGGTCGCAAACCCCTTTAAAATCACGAATAACTTTATCACCTTTGCGATGCACGACTTAATAATTATTAAAAAGTAAGAATATATATAGATAAGTATTTGCATTAAGCTTAAATAAATTTTAAAGCGATAGTGTAATTATAATTAATAATTTTAAGTCTGTTTTACGATAACTCTTGCTATATTTTAAAAAAGTCGACTATTTTTTTTATTATAAAAGTAAAAATAACTCGACTATCTTTATAATATATAACTTAAAAATTATTTAAAAATAATAATATATATATAAATATATATTTATATTTTAATAAAATAAAATTTAATAAAATTATATAATTTTAAATTTATTTTATAATAAATTTTATATAAAAATCTTAAGATTATATTTATTTTAATTAATTAAAAATAAAGTAAATAAGAAAAATTAATTATTAATAATAAAATCTTAATCGTGATTTTTATTAATTTAATAATTATAATAATTAATTTTAAATAATTAATTTTAAATAATTAATTTTAAATAATTAATTTTAAATAATTAATTTTAAATAATTAATTTTAAATAATTAATTTTAAATAATTAATTTTAAATAATTAATTATATAATTATATTTTTAATAAAATAAACTCGAAAAAAAAATTATTTTAAAATTTAAAATTTATAAAAAATTTTATTATTTTATTTTTATATTTAAATTATTTTTAAAATTTAATTATTATTATTAATTTTTAAAAAAAATTTATTTTATAATATTTAATATAATAAAATTTTATTTAATATATATAATAATATTTAAAAAAAATTAAATTTATTTTTATTTTTTATATATTTTATATTAAAATTTTTATTTTAATTTTAATATATTTATTTAATTTAATTTTTAAAAATTATTTATATTATAAATTAATATAATTTTAAAAATAAATTTAAATTAAATAATTTAATTTATTATATAAATTTAAAGTTTTATATATTTATTTTTAATAATATTTAATAAAAACTAATCAATAAGATTTTAAATATTTTAAAAGAATTTATATTTAATACTTTAAAAAAAACTAGTTTTAAAATAATTTATTAAGATTTTATTCCGATATACTTAACTAAATACTTCAGAGAGTATTTTCGTTAGAGCCAGCGTCGGTTTCTTTGGCTAAGATCAATCTTTTTAGAAAATTTACATCTTGAAAATTAGAGACCTACTACTTTCCTAGACGCTCTCTATCGAGGTCCCATCCGGATCAACGATGTCTTAGGTCGATGTTAGACACTCAAGCCACGAACTAATCTTGTTGGAAGTTGACAATGAACACACCTATGGACTCCTCCTATTAACCTCCCTCAAAGACCTCTTCCACCGAAGATAGCAAGCAGCACCCCGCGATGCAGCCTCCGCAGAACTCTTTCTTCCTCCAAATATCTCCTTCACTCTCTCCACAACCTAGGAAGTGGTTGCAAACCCTCTTGAAGAGCCAGAGCCTTGACTTAGGGTACTGCTTCCTGTGAATATAAAAAATCCGTGCTCTGCAGCCCAGTTTATTTGCTATCGCCTCGTTCACCAGTTTCATATGATGCTCAATGTATCTCAAGAGTAAAAAACTTAACTGACTGCTACAAAATAGCTCATAGCCGTATTAGATATCATCGAGTTACGGAATTATGCAAGCGACAAGTAATTGCACGCAATATCTTTTAGGCTTCGTAGTTCATTGCAAAGCAACAGGTTTTTTTTGATTGGTTCTTAATCTGCGATGAACAACTCGGATGCAGTGTAGTGGGCGTTGCGTCTCCAGCGTGTCGTTTTACAAGGCTCGTTTGCTAGCTGGGCGTTACTTTATTTTAGGGTCAAGCTCTCCACTTTAGTCTCTTAATTAATAAGCTCGGCAG
>Ga0302221_10000641_pt1 | contig 24762 bp, 20 predicted proteins | sample II_Palsa_E2_1_FD_193517 | JGI IMG/M metagenome (GOLD analysis project Ga0302221, IMG submission 193517) | Peat permafrost microbial communities from Stordalen Mire near Abisko, Sweden - II_Palsa_E2_1 | ecosystem: Environmental > Terrestrial > Soil > Palsa > Peat permafrost | place: Sweden... | reverse complement strand
ATCACATATAGGTATTATTGACTCCGAAGAAACTAAACAAAGAAAATCTGAAAGGGCTCAATTATCTTGGGATAATAAAAATGCCATTCGTTATGCAACCGGCGAAATTAAATGCAATGCTCCTGGTTGTGATATTCAAGGCGAACATCATTATATCATTCTTAATGATATTCGATATTGCAGAACACATGGCCAACGATTAAGACGCACTGGATTTTTAGAACTTCAACCGCGAACATCTCATAATAAGGGTGGCACTTCAGCTAAGAGAACAAAATTCAATGAACAACAAATTGCTATGATTTTATTGGACAATCGTCCTCTTGAAAGAATAGCAAAAGATTTTTCTGTTACCGCAAAAGTTATTAAGCGTGTAAAATTACAAAAGAAATGAAAAAAATAACTCTATCATCCGAAACAATATTAGAAATTATTAAACAATACCAATCTGGATTATCTCTTAAAAAAGTTGGTAAACAATTTTTTGTTTCGGGCGAATATGTCCGCGAATTATTGCACAAGAATAACATTCCTGTAAGAAATTATTCAGAAATAAATCGAAAGCACAAGGTTAATGAAAATTATTTTTCCACAATAGATACGGAAGAAAAGGCATATTTTCTTGGATTATTATTTTCTGATGGGAATGTGCACGCTAAGTATAATTCCGTTGTATTGAAATTGCAAGAAAAAGATAAAGATATTCTAATTAAATTATCCCATATAATAATGGACAAAGAGCTTCTATACAAAAGTGAAGATAATTATGTATTGAAATTTTCAAGTGCACAAATCAAGCAAGATCTAATCAATTTGGGTTGTATGCCCAACAAAACTTTCAAACTTCAATTTCCCCAAATTGATGAAAAACTTTATCATCATTTTATCAGAGGGTATTTTGATGGCGATGGTTCTATTGTAAGATACAAAAATGACTTCTGTATAAGTTTAATATCAACCGAAAACTTTTGCAATTCCGTTAATTCTATTATTTTAGAGCAATTAAATATCGTTGGTAAAATAAATAAAGATAAAGAAATGTTAGCTCGCGGTAATGATATTACTTCAATATTACTTTATCAGGGTAATAGGCGAGTTCAAAAAATACTCGATTGGTTATACAAAGACGCTACTATTTATTTAGAGCGTAAATATCAACGATATTTGGAACTTAAATTATGGATAGAAAATGTAGATCGGCGCATGCCTAACCGTATCAATATGCATAAAGCCTTATAATATTGACAATCTACTCATCGAGGACAGATCATGACTTTTAAGCACACAAAACATTGGGACTCTGAGCTTTCCCGTTCATTGGAAAAGGTAGCAATATCAAAGGGATTAATTAAACCGGAACCTGCTATCAAAAAATCTGCTGCCGTTATTAAGCAAGCTGACACTACACCTACGTCCAATTTGATGGAAAATATATTCAAGCTATGTGCTGGTATGAGATCAAACGGTCTTATCAAAGAAGCCGTTGAAGTCGAAACGAATTATCTTAACTATAAAAGCGCTCAAACTCTTTATGAAGCTTTCAAAGAAACTGGCGATGATGTTATTCAACAAGCGCATCCAGATGGCAGTCATAAGATGGAAGACATTGATAGCGATGAAGCTACATTCGAAGATATTCTTGATCAACATGTAAAGATTTTACAGGTGATGGATAAAAAACCATCTGGCAAACTTAGTAGTACTGCACAAGTTCTGAGAGCAGTGAAAATAGTCTTATCACAAGATGTAACTGAAATGTCAACTTCTCAACAAGAATCATTAATTACTCGTAATGTAAATAGAGCAGATAAAATAATTCAAAATATTGGACCACAAATTAAAAATGAAATGACCGTTTATACTGATTATCAAAGAAAAGCCGATGCCATTCATGAAGCTTCTCTTAGCACTACTGTCGATAATTTAGAAGAAATGGTTAGCCAAATTGATGCTTTATCAACTAGAATTAAGCCTGGTAGTTGGACTACATTAGGGTTTGGCGGTATTACAGAAAATACATGGGCTACTGTAGAGCCAATGTTAACTGGAGCTATTAGATTAGTTAATTCTGCTATTCAAGCTCGTAAAGCAATTAATGCACAAAGAGGGGCGGGCATCACTAAAAGTATTGATCAAGATAGTGGCTCTGAACAAGAAAGTTCTACATTACAAGTTCCGGAAACAACTGTTTCAGGAGACCCATTATCTGGTAGATTAGATAATTTAATTGAAAGATTACAATCTTTCTTAGCCGTTAACTCTGTTGCACGTGTACCAGGCAATGTAAAATGGGTTAACGATCAAATTGCGGAAGTAAAAGCAGAACAAGCAAAAATTGCTAATGTTCCACAAGGGCAGAGAGTAAATATAACTCCAGAATTACAGGGAAATATATCTGCATTAGAGCAAGAAACAAATCAATTTTACAGGGATTGGGTCAAGGCAAAATAAATGACCAATAAAAATTTAAAAAGTTTAGTAGAACAAATTAAAAAATTAGCATCACCTCCACCAGCTCCTCCTGGCGGACATGTTGCTGAAGTCCCCGTAACACCTGCTGTAAGCCCAGGCGGAGCCGGTGAGGGGGCAGGGATGATGAGAGATCCATCTCCTGGTGGGTTACCAGGTCATGGCGGTCAATCGGCACCCTCAGCGCCTTCTGGTAGAAGTCAAAGTGCACCTAATAAATCTATTGCTCAAATGCAATCAGCTCTTCAAAATCTAGCCAAGACCATTTCTGCTACTATTGATTACAATGCTTTAGTCAAAACGATGCAAGCTCCACCTACGCCTGAACAACAAAAACAATTAGGGCCCGGTCAACAAGCGCAAGATGTAGAAAAATTCAAAGCACAATATGGCAAGGATATGTTCAGCAATTTCATGGTTAATAAGTATCTTCGCAACTCTCCTGTTCAAGGTGTAGAGTACGACAATACGAAAACACAAATGGACGATAAAAATCCTTCTACTCCACTCAAGAGTATGTATAATATTTTGGAAACAATGCAAAGAGTTGGTAATCCAAAAGTAGGAGAACAATTCGTTGATGGTGCTTGGGGACCTCGTACAAATAATGCCCTTCAAAATGCTACTGCTATCGCGTATGCTGTTACTCAATTAGGCAAAGATCTTGGAATGGAAATGGGCTCAATCGACCCCAACATAGTTAATGTATTGGGACAACTCGTGCCTAAAAAAGCTAATGATATCGATCAAAAAGAAAAATTAGATAGAGCACCCCAACTTACTGAAATTCTTAACGGAGTCAATACTTTGTTTTTGAATTTTAAGCAACAAGTTTTTCAACAACCTGCTTTAAGAAATCTAATTGAAGGCAAGGCCCCGTTCATGACAATTGGGCCTGATAAAGGTCCGGCTACTGGTGGCGAAATACCTATATTAAAAGACTTGCAACAAAATGGCTCAAGAAGTGGATATGTCAATCAAGCAAATGCTGGATTCCAAATAACCCTTTCAAAACAATTAATACCACCACAATTTCAAAATGCCCCAATGGATATTAGGCCAATAACAGGTGCAGATTTAGTTAGCAAAGAAGCTTTTGAAAACTGGGTTAATAATAGCAAAACTTTATCTAATATCAAAAACAATAACCCAGCAACATGGCCAAGTGTAGCCGTTAGTATTTTGGACCAAGTAAAAGCACAAGCTTCACAAAAAGCAACATCACGGACGGGAGTATAAGATGAGTTTCGTGTATGACACAAAATTACTTTCCGAACTTCTCAAACATGGAATGGATGCCGAATTAAAGTTAAATAAAAAAGCTCAAATGAATGCTGGCAAAGCCAATGTAGATTATCAAAATTATTTAACGTTAACTGGTAAGCTTGCAGATCAAATAAGACAAATTTATGCTCCAACTGCCGGAAGTGCCTCGATCGTTACTTCTGATAAAGATGCTACATTAGGCATTCCTGAACTTACTACTTTTGGAAACTTTTTAAACTATACAGTTGCTAATGGTGTTAAGGTTGGTGGACAAAGAGTTGCTTATTCCGCTAATGATGAGGCTAGCATTCCTGATAAATCAAAATGGTTGCCGGTAGATGCCGAAGAATCTCATTCGTTGATTGAAGAAGCTAATGCACATCATGATTATTATGTAAACAAAGATTTAATGGTAACATATATTAATTCTATGCTTCAAAAAACTAGTAATATGGATGAAGACACCAAAAGATTATTCAAAACTATGTTGGGCACTATTGTTCAAAAAGTTAATCAAAACTTCCGTACAAAACTAACCACCGATTATACAGCACCAGTGCAGACTTTACCAGATGAGACAGTAGTAGATGGATCTATTTCCAATCCATTGTCCGCAAATGGCCGTGGTAATATTCAATTAACTATTGCTGATCTAAAGTCTCCTGAAGATCTTAATGCATGGCTTGAAAAAAATCAAATAAGCATTAAGGATGTTCAAGCAGCTGCATTTGGAGAACAAGGTTTCAATCCGTGCGATGCAATTAAAGTTTTATATGATAGAGCGGTATCAATGAAGAATCAAGCAACTCCAAAAAATAAAGCTGCTGTTGCCGAATATCTTCGCTTAATCACTCAAATTGCCTCTCAATCAAAGTGCAATGTTGGTCAAGGGCAACAAGGTCAACGTGGTGATTCAAACGTAACTCCCGGTGATGACGCCACTCTTGAAAACTTTTCTAAAGAAGATATTTTTTATGCCAGCCATATTGATTTAGATAAAATAACTGAATTTGTTGATGATTATGCTAAATGGAGAAATAGTCCTGATATGAATTCACTCAGAGATGCAGTTCTTAAAAATATAAATAATGCTAAAACTAACCTATTAACAGCTCCAGGTATAATATCGATTGGCGGAATGAGCAGAGATCAATTTAAGATGTTAGCCAAGCCTAATAAGCCGGGTTGGCCAACCGATCTGTCTGTAACTTTAGCTAATGTATTATATGACATTATAGATTATTCTTCTAGAATGTATCAAGATTTAGCTACAATGCTTGAGCGTAAAGGTGGTGCATCACTTGCTCGTCCAGTATTACAAGCATTAGCTGGTGGCGGCCCCGTACAAAGTAATCTTAACTTCCTTTCAGGAATGATGAAGGGATAAATGTCTAAATTATCCAATGGCAGTGAAATAAGTTTTCTTGTTGACACTATGCTTATAGAAACGCTTATAGCAGAGCCTCGTTCATATAAAACGGCAGGACTTCTAACTGATTTATTATCTAAAGTTAAAGATTATGCTAGTTCTAAAATTGATCCTGCTAATCCAGTTGGCAGTGTTCTTGAAATATTAGCTCCAGGAGCTTTATGGCTTGCTCTTCAATCTATGGGGCTCGGAAAATTAGGATTTATATTTGGGTTATTGATGGATGTTTTTCATGTTGATATTAAAGGTATGATTGGGTCTATATTTAGTAAAATTAAGCCCTTATTTAGTAACGGCGGTAAAGTTTCATCTGAGCAAATAGATGAAGCTACAGCTAGTGCAGCTCAAGAACAATCTGGTAATGTTTCTCCTCAAGAAGAACAAGAAGGATATAAAGAATTGCCAAAATATCAAGAACAACAAGCTCAACAGGCTAATGATGGTAAAGTTTATTCTTCTCTTGAATTGATGCCTTATGCAAAAATGATTAATCTTACGGCTATTGAGTATGAAAAACATATTTTAAGATTAACTAAAACTGCCGGATTTTTTGATTCATATAAAGGTAACAAGGCAAAAGGTTCAAATTTATTAGGAACGATCATTGGCTGGCTTTTTAAAGTCGTTTTGGCATCAGCTGGTCTTATGGTAGCAGGCGATGTTGTTAATAAAGTATTAGGCCGCCCTAATTCTTTTGATGGAAATCTTCAGGCTGGTCAACCAAATAATGAAGCTCCTTCTCCTGACGCTGCACATGCCACTCAAACTAAATATCCACTCAAGGGCGATTCACCAATACCATCTGAAATACCAATGACAAATACTCCTGAAAATATTTCCAATATATTAATTCAATTTGCAAAAGATGTTTATTCTGGATTAGATGGCAAAGAAGCCCTTATTGAAAATACTCCTGGTTTTCAAGTTATCAAAGAAAAAATAGCATGGTTAAATGTTTACAATAAGGGCAGTGCTACTATTATGATGCTTCCTAATTTATCTAAGAAAGAGTTAGTGGATTATTTTATAGATGATGTGGCTAAAGCAGACACTTCTACTACTAATGTTGTTAATACTGTTAATGCATAAAAACATATTTACCTAAGGTGAAACATGCGCTCTGATATATTTAATGAATTCGTAAAAGTAGCACAAGCAAAGGGATTAATTGCTTCCGAACATGCTGAGCATACGGAAAAAGATTTTCATGAGACCAATCCAAGAATGGATTCTCTTACTATTGAGCAAATTGGCAAACTATATAATAACAAACCACCATCTCCTAAAGAGATGGAGTACAAGAAGAATATTATGGAAATTGCCCATCCCGACCCGGCAATTCTGTTTATGTCTCACGACAAATTAAATGCCCTCGTTGAGAATGAGAACGAAGGTCAAAATATTCGTATGCGCATTGTTATGAAGACACCTGATGGTCAATATAATCAACGTAAGTGGGCTGAAAAACAATTAATTCTTTCTTTAGTTAGAACTGCCAATGATTTAGATAATCTTGGACAAGCACAACTTTGCAAATTGGCCGATGTTTGTTTAGAGCAAGCTTCCGGAAAACAATTTTCTAAAACCGCTCAATGGCAATTAGCTGTAGGTGGCATTGCTGCCGCGATAGGTGCTTTATATCTTAAACAACATATGAACTTTCATAGTGATGGATGGACTGCTGACTATCAAAAAGCTAATGCAGAAATTGATGACCTTCTTACATCTAATTCTAATTATGGAGTAGGTGTATCTTACAATCCAGCTTTCATTCAAATAGTTCATCAACTAAAAGATAAGTTAGGTCAATTAAATGCAGCTGTTGAAAAAACTTTACCAGTATTGAATACTTTGGAAACTGCAAGAGATGCTGATGATTTGAAAAAAATGGCAGCAGACCCAAAACTTGAAGAAGCAACACAAGAAATACAAGAATTAAAATCCGTTTTTGATAAAGTAAACCCCTTTATTGATACCACAATTGAGAACTTTAGTAATGAAGGTTTCAAGCAAAGAGCCACGGCATCTAAAGGATTTTTAACTTCTTTGGTCGACGCTACCGGATTACATGGTGGTCATGGATTGGTTGCTGATGATTTTGATGATGTTGCACATGCTTTAGGAACACTTCAAGGCGATATTAAAAATATAGCTGAAGGTTTATACAAGTATTCTACCGTTAAGGATGCAGTACAGGCACGATTAACTCAATCACAAGAAGAGTCGGCTAAAACATTTGCGCCCCCATCACCAGATGCAGGAGCAACCCCAGAAGTTGGTAAGCCACCAAGTCCAATTGAAGAAGCGGAAAATAAATTAAAAGAATGGTCTGGAATGGGTCGCTAATCGTTTGACCCAGCTATCGAATTCAGCAACAGATAGTTGTGATTTAGCCGTATTGCAGTATTTGCAACAGGGAACTACGTTATCGTAGTCGTGTGGTAAATTATTATCTATACGATCTAATCCGTTATATAAAATTGTGCCTTCTGTCTTTGCTTTTTCTGAAGATTGTTTACTTGACATATTTCTAGTGTTGGATGGTTTCATTCCGCAATAATAGCAATTAGACATAATCAATTCGTAAAATTGTGTAAGATTTAATTCTCCATCATGATAATCGGTATATAATGCTTTGACGGCAGATTGCTTATATGAATATAAAGATGATAAAGAAACTAATTCATTGATAGAAGATTGATATCGATATTCTGATGGTGACAAGCGGTCTAAATTATTGATTAGATTATTTATGTAGATATAAAAATCTTGCAGACTACGATCTAATTTAGCCACATTACACATTAAGCAAGCTGGCACAACATTATCTATTGTATGCCCTAATAAAGAATCAATTCGATCTAATGTGTTGCGAATAAATGGTTCTGGATTTTTTCGTTTTTTAATCTTAATAAGACTTGGTTCATTGTTACAATAAAAACAATTTAATTGAGATAATCGATAAAAATCTTCAAATGATAAATCTGTATATCTATTATTGTTACGCCAAGCCTGACGTGCTGATGCTTCATGACTATCGTATTTTGGTTGGGCTTGTGGAAGAAGTGGTAAATGCGGTGCTTCTAGTTTTAGACAACCGCAAGACTTTGTTTTATTAGTTGTTAATGAATAGCCTCTAATTACACATAATGTTCCGCAACTACACTGACAATTCCAATAAGCCGCAGTGTCATTTTTACGAGTACCAGGATTAATGGCACGAGATAACACGGTCAATCGACCAAAAATTTGATTTAATAAATTATTTACAGGCTTCATGATTATTTTTTATTTTCTGGTAATAAACATATATATCTCTGTAAGTATAAGGTGTAAGTTGCGTGTTGTCAACATAAAACGCACGCGGATATAAAGGAATATAACATGTCTCTTAAATTATTACAACCAGGTATCATGCCCCTTGGTCAGTTCGACGGTCTCGATATCGATGTTCTCACTCTCAAAGGCGGAGAAGTCGTTTCTTTCGCTCAAGTAACTACCTCTGGTCAACCAGGTGTAACAACCGGTGGTCTTGATCAAGGCGCTTATGACGTATTCGATGGTTATGTCAATCAAGGAAGTGTTTTCAAACGTCCAGCAGTTTCTAGACTTTGGGGATCGCTTTCTACTCTTGGTAATTCAGTTGTGGGATCACAACGCCCTTTGATGCTTTCTGATGATGGTATCACTGGATACGGAACCCTTTTCGGATCTGTAGTTGGTGGAACTGTTGGTCAGCAAGTTAACGGCCCAACAACCTTCACTGGTGCGGTTCTAGGACCACACACTTCAACCGGCTCTGGCAAGACAACTTGCTGGGATAAGCCAGGTCTTTACGCAGTTTCGCTTGATGCTACTGATACTAATGCTGTTACTGGATTACAACCATCAAATGTTAACTTGACTGTTGGAACCCCATTAAGCTTTACTGGTTCAACTGGTGTTGGCACTGGAGGTCTTTTGACTCCAAACGTTACTGGTAACACAAACCTTGTTGTAGCATTTAATGCTGGTTATAATTTAGGCAGTCCAACAGTTGGTCATTTGGTTGAGTTCAATACTAACCAATCTTTGGTTACGACCCCTAACTATTTAGTGGCAGCACTAAATAGTCCAAGCGGTTCAGTTTCCTCAGTTGGACCAAGAAGTTTCCAATTCGCGACAATTTATTTTTCTCCGCCCGCCTATTAATTAACTGAATAAGTTTTTTATGTAACGTAGTTAAAAGCCAATCAGAAATGATTGGCTTTTTTCATTTTATCCAAGATTGAAATTCGGGTAAGGCGAGTTTGTTTTTGTGGCATTATAGCGCGCGTCATTAATCAACATGCTTCCAACTTTTTCTATTTTTAATGCCACTAACAGTGGTAACGGCTATTCCAAATTTAATGCTTAACTCTTTGTTAGACATTCCTTGTTTTGATAATTGGCGTAGTTCAACTACTTTTTCTTCAGTCATTATTGCTTGGTTATTTAATGACCCAATTTTTTTCTTACTCATTTTCTTTTTGACATCAGGGTCGCCGCTTCGAGATGGATTGTTAGTTTTATTGCGTTTAACTAACTCAGAACAATGAAGGCAATCTGGGGGATGGACTCTACCAGTATTATAAGTATGTCCAATCATATTTTGACTTAGTTGTTGCTTGAACTCTTCGGTATGTTTGATTGGAATCCATCCAGTGGCAATAAGGTCTTTTCTATTTTTGGAAAGTAGTTGTTTAGTTTCTGCAGTATGATGATATCCACTAATACCATCGCCACCATCAGTGATGTTGTAAAGTTGTGCGCCCAGACTTCTCAAATATGCGATCCACCAAATTTCAGCTTCTTCTAATTCTGATTCAAGAGAAAATCTTTCTATTATATCAAAAGTAAAGTTTTCAACTTTATGTTTTAGTATAGCATATTGAATAGGGTAATTTTTTGTTTTTGGTGGTTGATGATCTCTCCATCTTTGGATAGGATCGATTGTTTTGCCAATATAACATTTACCATTAACATGGTTCATTATTAAATAAATGACTGGATTTATAGCTCGCATAATTAATATAATAATCATTATTATTTATTAGTCAAGCCCAATGTAAAAATAATTATTTTAATCTGGTAATAATCTATCATATTATTAAATATCATTCCTGATATTTTAAGCTGGCGTAAGCCGGCAAATAATTCTTATAAATACGGAGATATCAATGAATATGTTTAGTAACCAAGGACAAGTTAACGCAGGTTCTCTCAAAGAGGCATTAGCGCAACTCGTTAAATATGCAAGTATTTTAGAAGAGAATGTTCCATCCAATCAAGGCCTTGCAGGCCAACCAAGCTTATCAGATGATAAGCGTGATGAATTAATAACGCGCGCTATAATGACCCAAGATGGCAAAATTGCTCTTGCTCAAGCAATGGCAAATCCTATTCGCAGGAATTTAGACTATCACGGGATAGCAAGAAGAGCCCTCGTAGTTGATCCTCTTCCACAAGGTGCAATGCCAACTTACGATCGTGATATCGATGTTGCCGCAGTTGTAATCTCTTCAAACGGTACTGGGCCAGAGTCCAGAGTATTCGGTGACAGAGTAGTTGTTCCCGAGTTCGAAGTTTACGCAAATCCAACCGTGAGAATCGCCGAAGTTAAAAGACGCAGATTCAACGTAATCGACAGAGCTGTTCAGAAGGCTCGTCAAGAAATCATGGCTCAAGAAGATGCAAACATCTTTGCGGCCCTCGATGCAGCTGCTTCAGTTGAAAATACTCTAACTGACATTGCAGATGCAGGTCTTCTAAAGAGAGACTTAGTTGAAATCAAACAACAAATTGATCGTTGGGACTTAGTAACAACCAAGTACTTTATGAACATCAATGAGTTTACTGATATTCTAAAGTGGGGTTCAGGCGGTGGACAAGGCGTAGGCGGCGGAGATTTCGATCCCGTTACTATGCGTGAAGTTCTACAAACCGGATTGTATGCTCATATCTGGGGAACTGATATTATGGTAAGTAAGATAGTGCCACCTGGAACGATCTACGGTGTAGCCGACCCTGAGTTTGTTGGAGTAATGCCAATACGTCAAGACATCGAGGTATTGCCAGCGGACGAGCCAAAACAATTAAAATTAGGATGGGTAATTTCTGAAATTATCGGCATTGCAATTGTTAATCCAAGAGGAACAGCAGCAGGTCGTAAATCAGTAATCATCGGGGCTTAATTTCTAAAATAGAAGTTTAATCGTTGAATAAGAAAGGCCACTTTATTGTGGCCTTTCTTTTTTTATATTTTATGAACCGTAGCAGGTTAGGAGTGCTGTGTTATATTGTTTGTGAGGGACAAAACATGGACATCGAAAAAATTAAACAGATGGTCGAGGACGGATTTGCAATTAAAAGAATCGCCGGCATATTGCAAGCGCCAACAAAAGAAATCAAACAAATAATTTTACAAAATGAATGGAAAATTGTTAAAGAAAATTTTTCTAATGATAAAATTATTTATATTTGTGATTTATATGACCAAGGCGTTTCGGCAAAATCTCTAGGAATAAAATATTCCATAGATAAACGCAGAATACAAAAATGGGCAAATGAAAATAATATTTTAAGAAATAGGGCATCGTCACACAGATTCACAGAATTCAATCAAAACATTTTTGATATAATTGATTCTCCAGAAAAGGCATATTGGTTAGGATTTTTGTATGCTGATGCTTATAATAGTAATACAAATAATACGGTATCATTATCTTTACAAATTAGTGATTTAACTCATTTGCAAAAATTAGCAATTTTTATTGAATTACCTATAACCAAAATAACATATACAAAAACTAAAGAAGATTATGAGTATTATACATTAAAAATGTATAGCAAACATTTATGTGAAACTCTTAATAAAAATGGGTGTCCACAAGCTAAAAGTTTTATAATAAAATATCCAGAATGGCTTCTACCCGAGTTAACCGTTTCTTTCATTAGAGGGATGTTTGATGGAGATGGCTCTTTATGTAGAAGAGAAAATGGTGAGTGGAAATGGTCTTTGGCTACAACAAAAGAATGTGGCGAATCAATTCAACAAATAGTTTTAGATCAACTTAAACTTATAATTAATTTAAGGTATATTTCCAAAACAAATAATAACACTTATGAATTAGAGAGCAATGGTAATATAAAGGTGCTTAAATTAGCGGAATGGTTATATAAAAATGCCGACAAATCTATCAGATTAGATAGAAAATATCAGAAATATCTTGATTTAATAGAGCAACAAAATAACAGAACTTTTAGTCGCAAAGAATATAAGGTTTCAGAAATAGAAAAACAAAACATTATGAATGAAATAAAGAATGGAGCTAATATAATGGATATAGCTAAACAACATCAAATACACCAGAGAACAATCACTAAAATAAAACACGATGATAGTTATCTATTCGACAAGATAGTTTCTATAAATAATCAGCCAATAACAATTAAATATGTTAAGACATTGGATTTTGATGAGAGAATGGCTCTGGTAGAACCGCTGTTTAAACTTTTTAGAAATCAGGGTTGGTTGTATCCAGATGATCCTACGAGAGTATTTAAGAGCTGGAAAAAATTGGTTGAATTCCAGCCTGACTTAACTAGCAGTGAGTTATTCAATAACAGTTCATTAGCTACTGATATTTGTAAGTTTTATTGCCATAAGTTCTATGATGCTACAGAAGAAGGTAAGCCAACTATGAAGGAAGTTTTTAATAATGATGATAAATTACGCTTTCTTATTAAAAATAGACTTGGCTTCGATTGGTGGGATAAAGAAGATAATGATGAAACATTTAATATCTCTTTTAGAATGTTAATTCAGGGAATGAGATCGTCTAGATTAGTTCCAAGTATCTCGATGTTCAAGCCTAATATAGCAAAATATTTATATATGAAATATAGTAATGAAGGTGATTCCGTATATGATTATAGTGCCGGTTGGGGCGGAAGAATGTTAGCTGCCGCGAGTTGCAATCGCAAATATATCGGAACAGATCCATTAACAATAGATGAATTAAGAATTATGAAACAAGAATTATCGTTAAAAGATATTCAGCTAATTACTTCTGGTTCTGAACATGTAAAATTGGCAGAAAATAGCATTGATTTTAGTTTTAGCAGTCCTCCGTATTATTCACAAGAGTATTACTGTTCTGATAAGACGCAAGCATATAATAACGGGGAGGATTATTTCTATAACGTATATTGGAAACAGACATTGAACAATATAAAATATATGTTAAAGCCTGAAAAGATATTCGGGCTTAATATTTTGGCTAAATATACAAAGATGACAGATATGGCAAAAGAACAGTTTGGCGAACCTATTGAGATCGTACATCTTCGTACGATCAGAAATCATCTAACTAAAAAATCCGGAATTGAAAAATTTGAGCCAATTTATATATTTAGGAACATAAAATGAAAGATAATGCGTTTGATTTATACCCTAAATTAAAAGAAGAATTTGATCGTGATAGAAATCCAAAAATAGATTTTATAACAGCGGGATCAAATATCAAGTATTGGTTAAATTGTTCTAAATGTGGGGAGCAATATTTTAATTCTGTCAAAAATTGGGTAAGGGTCTTTAATACAAAAGATAGGAAGTTTGATAATTGTAAGCATATGAAATTTTTACCAAGACAATCTAAGCTAAAAACTAATGTATTTGAACATAGCCCACGATTAGAAAAAGAATGGGATTTTACATTAAATGTTGTTGATCCGTTTAAAACAAATTATGGATCGGAAGAGCGTGTATATTGGAATTGCAGTAAATGTTTTTCACAATTTAAAGCAAAAATTAATAAAAGAACAAGTGACGGATCTGATTGTCCATTTTGTGATGGCAAAAAAACTAATAATACTAATAGTCTTGGTACATTATATCCAGATGTCGCTAAAAGATTACGTGATTCACAAGTGGCAAATGAAATTACACCGTTTAGTTCTAAAAAAGTAGAAGTTAAGTGCAATGATTGCTTAGAATATTTTACCGCAAGTATATGTAGTATAGTTAACGCACATATAGATGGTAGTTGTGGCTGTCCATATTGTTCGGGAAAACAAGTAAATAGTAAAAATAATTTAACCATAACACATCCTGAATTATGTAAAGAATGGGATTATGATAAAAATGCCACTCGCCCAGAACAATATACCGCTGGGTGTGGATCAAGAAATAAAGTATGGTGGAAATGTAATAAAAATCATAGTTGGGAAGCCTCCATTAATTCCAGAACGGGAAGTCCAAGTAAGATTGGAGGAAATAGATGTCCTAATTGTTGTCATAAGATATCTATACCAGAATTGCAATGGCTTAATAGTTTGAATATCAAATTGGAAAAACAAAAGAAACTATTATTTGGAGACAAGTGGATTAGGGTAGATGGATTTGATCCAATTACCAATACTGTTTATGAATTTTATGGAGATTATTATCATGGTAATCCAATAATTTACGATATGAAGGATGAAAATTATACTTGTCATAAAAGTTTTGGCGAGTTGTATCAAAAAACAATGGATAAAGAGATTTTAATTAAAACTAAATATAATTTAATAGCTATTTGGGAGAATGATTTTAATTCTATTAAAAAGTTAGTTTAATCAATGGTTATATTTTAGTATCTTTTCATGAATATAAAGCAAATACTAGCGCTGGCAACACAATTCGAAAGCAAGGCACAAGACACCGCCTATGACTCTGGGTTGCGAAATCAATTGGTTAATACTCCACCTTCTGGTGCACAGTTTAGCTTCAGGCAAGTCGCAGGTGTCGTTCTAACCGACCTAACTGCTTTGGATCGCAATGAAGCAGACCCACAAGTAACTGCTGCGAGTCATGCCTTATTGGATATTCTAAATAGTTTAACTGTGCCTAATACAACGGCTATGTTAAATGCAGCTACTCAGGCGGCAAACATCATTCGTACAAAAATACCCAATGAAACCAAAAAGGTGCAAGTAGCTAATTACTTAGTAACTATAGTTAATATGTTAATTAATAAACCCAAAGTTAATTCAGATTCACAAACTTCTGCTACCGAAAATCCTGTCAGTTTTTTGCAGCGCCTATATAAGACACTTAAAAATAATCAACCTGTAAATGAAGATGATCAAAATAAATGGGAGGCGAGCAAAAGCTTTTATATTCGCAGATTAAACGGACTTAATTCTTTGCCAGAACGCACCCCACAACAAGAGCAAGAGAGATCGCTTATTCAATTTGTAAATTACAAAGTGTAATATGGATACCAAGCAACTTCGTAAAAATTATATGCAATCTGTGCCAAAGCTAAATAAAGCTTTGAAGCATGTGCAGGACCAATTGTCTGATTTGCCGCCTTCAGAGTTTGAATTAGAAACTAATGTTAAGCCGTATGCTAGTGTTAAGCGTAAAATGGAACTTGATCATGTTAAAAATCCATTAGAATTATCTGATTTAGTTAGAGGTAGATTATTCTTTTCAGATCAGTTTCAACATAAAGATGCTATGAACATTATACAAAAATTGTTTGGACATCAAATTAAAAGCGTAGATAAAAATACAGTTAGATCTAAAGAACATAGATTAGAGTATCATGGCATTATACATGTCGATTTAGATATTGATGGCGTTAGATTTGAGTTGCAAATTATCCCAAATGAATTCAAGCCATATAAAGAATTTTTGCATAATATCTACGAAAAGTTTCGCAATCCAAAATCATTGGCTAAACTTTCAGACAAACAACAAGACTTCTTGCGTGATACCCATAATAAACTATATAAAAAACTTAATTTACAAGCTAATACTAATAGAATTAGCTCCTGATGCATAAAATGTCATAGTAGCAGAGTTCTACTAAAAAAGATAGAGGAAAATGCATCTATTAGAGGTTTTTGATCTATATAATTTAATTTCTAAAGGCACAGAGAATGTTCCTTATAGGAAGCGGTCCAGGCTTTTAAGAAAAATCGCTCTATCATCTATATCAGCTGACAAAGGTTTTAATAAATTAGCTTTTGATACTCGTCGTATTGATCAAGAGACAGATTACATCCCTAGAAGAGGATTGCAAAATTATCATAGAAGTGAAAAATTTGTTTCTGATGCCATTGCCCTTAAAATTACATCTTTTACTAGGCTCGCCAAGATATTAGATCAGCTTAAAAAAGAATATGGCCGTGAGCCCGAATGGCAGGATAGCTATACAAGAATTCTAGGATCTGCAGTTAATAAAGGATTGAGAATTGCACAGGGCGATGGTGATTTTAGTGATAATCAGCCATCAGTTGGTAATTTGGATTATTTGGAACAACTTGTTTTTGTTAGATATAGACTAACGCCAGATAATATGATAAGTTTGGCCGATGAAGATTTGCGCAAAACTATATTAAGTAAAGATGAACTATTAGTAAGTCAAGGCATTTTTAATGTTAGATCAGAAGAAGAAATTAAGCCATCTGATGTTTCCAAATATAGTTATAATGAAATGATGGAAAAAATGCTTTCTACAATGGCTCAAATAATGAGCAACTATAAGCCTGTCCAACAAGATGATAGATTAACTAGTAAATTATTTGATATTAAGGCCACTAAGGAAAATCCAAATGTTGAGCGCACGGTTACCATAAATATCAAAGATCAAATTACAGACAAATTAGTTGATAAAACTGGGGACAAAATAGAAGACGATTTAGTCGTAACGTCAGGAGGCTAAATTATGAGCATTGTAATTAGTAAAGGTGTACCACATACCTTGGAAAATATACGACCTGTTTGTGCTTTTTGTAATCGAAGTAAATATGATAAAATGCCAAATGAATTTATAATAAAGGTTGGGTGAAATTGTGGATGTGTTTGCGCCAGGCACCAATGTTAATGGATGTTTTATAGTTTTGAACACTGCTCCGCAGATCAAGACTATAAATATATTTAACTATCCTATTAACTATCTTTGTACTAGAGATCTATTGCAGATAAGAGGAATTTCAGAATCCAGTATTCGAGCCTCTCTTTTAAAAGGAGAATTACGCCATAAGATTAGAAGTAATGATATCGTTGTACTTTGTAGTGATATTGATTTGTTGCAATTTAACGCGGCCCAACTTGCCTTTTTGCAAGGCGCAGGAATAGTAAATGGATTAACTGTTAATGGTACCGGTGGCATTACACCAGAAACTCATGAAACTTTAAGACAGTTAATCCATTTCATAGATTCTCAAGGGCCCGGGGATGGCTTTGCCTCAGGGGCATATAGAGTAACACTGCCGACCGCAAGCCCATTTCCAACCTCTATTACGTGGTATCTTCAAGAAGATATGTCTCAGAAATTAGTAGAAAAGTTAATAACATATAACTCTAATCAATTTCCTGTATTTATACAACACAATATGTATGACGTGGACGGAGTAACCATAATACATACAGTTATAGATGTTATAACATATGTTGGGGCTTTTGAAAGTTCAAGATTAAGGAGTATATTTTGAGCGCCGATAGTCCTGCGGTCATATTATTTAATGAATCGGGCGATGCTATAGGTGTATCTCAAGATATTAATGATGTTTACCGTCTTCAAGTTGAATCTATAACGAAGCCTATTGCAGAAGCCGAAGCATCTCCATTATTTATAGGCGGGGTTGGTACTCTTCCCGGTGTAATCAAAAATTCTACCGGTAGTCTTTATCGCGTTTGGATAACAAATAGAAATGGCACTTTAAGATATTTGCAACTTTTTAATAATACTACCGGTCCGTCTGGCACTCCGTTAGCATCATATTTAATCGCAGCAAATACGGGCGCCATCATAATAGATTTTGCTCCATGGGGAAATAATTTTTCCGTTGGCATTTCGTTAGGAGTAAGTTCGTCAAACACTACATATATAGCAGCGACAGGTTCTGAAACAGATTGGTCTTGTTTTTACCTATGATTTTTAAGGATATAATAAATGCCTTCCACATTTAATTCAACTACAACACCTCTTGCAGCCAATGACACTTTTCAGGGTCAAGGCGAAGATATAAGTGGAAGCTCATCAATACTTGTATCTATTTTGTCAGATCAAGTAAGTGCCATTAACGGATTATTATTTTCATGGTCTCAAGATAATATAACTTTCAGTTACAATGAGGCGTTTACGATTTCACCAAACGTAGCAGCCTCATATTCTTTGGCGCCTAGGGCTCGATATTTTAAAGTCACATATACAAACGGAATAATAGATCAATCTTATTTTCAACTTAGTACATTATATTCATCATCTAGCAAATATACACAAACGCATTCTTTAACATCTGATGTTCCTACTTTTGCATCTGTCGAAACCGTTCGTTCTGTTTTAGCTGCTCAAAAACAAGGTGGAGCCGCTCAGACTAATAATTTTACCAATCTTCAGGCAACTACAGGAGGGTTTCTTAAGGCTTCTATTGACACGGTAGTTTCTCCGGCTATTATCGTTCCAGAGATCGTCCAAAGTAATAATACCGGCCCGTCTATAGGAACTTCATTTTCTCATTCATTTACACTACCAACTACAATTAATAATTCTATTATCGCGTTAGTTCTTCAAAGCGACGGATCGTCTGGATCTACATATACATTTTCTGATAGTCAAGCCAATATATATATTCAATCAGCTTCTTTTATTACGCCAGGCGTTGGACAAATTGATTTATGGACTACCAATAGCATAGGCGGACCGTGTACTGTTACGGCCACTAATTTTAGTCAAAGTGTAACCGGCTCTATTCAATTATACGAAATATCAGGGCTTCTTGTTGGCGCTCCAATTCTTGACAAAGTAATTATTGGCAATGGCACTGGGAATGCACTTTCTGTCGGGCCTATTATAACTAATCATGATAGTGAATTTTGTATAAGTGCTTTCGTCGCATCTACCAGTCCAGTTATACATAGTGGAGCAGGTTGGTCATCTGATTTTTCTGCGGCTGGTGTATGTGTGGAAAGCGAAATACAAACATCAGCAGGATCTATAACTGGAACTGCAACAACAACTTCCAGTGTTAATTATTTAGGTTTATTAGCAACATTTTTGCCAGCACTAATAAGCCGTCCAATAGTTCAAGATGCAACCGGAAAACTTATTGTTAAGTCTCAGTTAGAAGATGATAATGGATTACCAATTACATTGGGTCAAAAAACTTCTTCTGACTCAGTTCCTGTCGTATTTGCTTCCGATCAAACAATAAATGTTGAAATTGGAACTATTGATATTGGAACCGTAAACCAAGGTCTCCCAAATAATATTTTCAATGCATGGCCTATGGAGATTACGGACGGATATCATGGGCCAGCTTATGTTACCCCTCCATCTACTGCTGCTGTAGCTTCTGATCCAGCATTAGTCGTTGCCATATCCCCTAATAATCCAATTACCACTAGTACGGTTCGTCCGTCAACGAGCATTATTACAAGCGTGGCTGTGTCTACATCTAACGTTGTGTTATTGGCTAATAATTCATTGAGATTGGGCGCTACATTATTTAATGACTCCAGCTCTTTGGTGTACGTTAAATTGGGATCTGTGGCTACAACATCAAGCTATACTATAAAGTTGTTTCCACAATCATATTTTGAAATACCATTTGGCTATACAAACGTTGTAAGTGGATTTTGGACTACGGCTGTTAGTGGTAATATGTTTGTCGATGAGCTTTCACAATAATTATATAAATAAACTATTACTAACGGCACATATTTAGTATAGGGCTATAATAAGTGCCCCAAAGCAAGTGAAAGTTAACTTCTTTAATGTGAGAAAACCATGAGTGGACAATCCCCATCAACCGTACTATATAATAGCAGTGGAACAGAATTAGATGTCGCCAGTGGTTCATCCATACCAACAGGCACTAATACTTTACTAATATCAGGACAAAATCCAAGCGGTAACGCACTGTATGTTCCATCAGCCTCTCAAGGTGCTTTAGGCATGGTACAGATGAGCAACGATTTCGTTGTTCAATCTAATGCCACGGTTACAACTACCGGTTCTACCTTAGTAACAGCAAATTGGTTCGGCACACAAGAAGTTGCCATTATAGTTAACGTAGGAACTGTAACCGGATCAGGTTCTATCGCATATACCATTCAAGAAGTTGATCCTGGTAATGGAACTACTGTCTTTGGTAACTCGGCAGGTACGAGCACCATTACAAATGGTAATGCTCCGGCTGTTTTTACCGCCGTTTTAACCAATTGTACCAGTCCAATGATGAAGGTATCTTGGACGGTTACAGGAACATTCAGCGCGTCTATTTATACTACTGTTGTTACGAAGACCACTCCACTTAATCAAAACGTAGTTGGTGTTGGTACGGCTGGTACTCCTTCAGGCGGAATTTTAACAATTCAAGGTAATGCGAGCGGCACTCCAGTTCCAATTACAGGATCTATTACAGCAACCAACCCATCTGTTTCTACAGTGGCCGCAACACCTCCAACGTCCGCCACATATATGGGTGCATCTGTAACAACATCTGCACCAACATATACTACCGGTCAGATGGATCCACTATCTTTGACGACAGCAGGACTTCTTCGTATTGACGGTGTATATCCAATCAATGCAACTACCCCTACATCCGATGTTGTATTTATCGGTGGTGCAGTAACAACTGCGGCACCAGGTTATACTACTGGACAATTAAGCGCCTTATCTTTAGATACTTCTGGAAACTTACGTTCTTTGGTATCACAAAGTCTTGCCGGCACACTTGCACAATCTTGGTATACGAGAATTTCAGATGGTACCAATGGTCCCGCTGCCGTTAAAGCTGCATCTACCGCGGCTGTTGCAACCGATCCAGCATTAGTAGTTGCTATTAGTCCAAACAATACGGTAGCAACAAGCAACTTATCTGTAAGCGCAACTGCTGCAAGTCCACCTGCTGATGCAACTTATGCTGGTGCTTCGGTTACTACTTCTGCGCCTACATATACTACCGGTCAGATGGATCCACTATCTTTGACGACAGCTGGGTTATTGCGTATTGACGGTGTATATCCAATCAATGCAACTACACCAACCTCCGATGCTACTTTCGTTGCAGGCGCTGTAACAACATCCGCCCCAACTTATACTACTGGACAATTAAGTGCCTTATCTTTAGATACAACAGGCAATTTACGTGTTAGTGCCGTTGCCAATAAAGCCTCTACTGCAAACGTTACTTCAGTGGCCGTTACTGCAAGCGCTGCGACATCTCTATTAGCCTCTAATCCTGCTAGACTTTTTGCTGCATTATATAATAATACTAATAAAAATATTTATGTATTATTAGGATCTGGTACTGCCAGTATAAGTAATTTCTCTATCGTGCTATTAACTGCATCATATTGGGAATTACCAGTAACGTTTACCGGAGCTATTAGCGAATTTTCTCCATCATCAGCTACCGGATCTGTACTTTGTACAGAACTTACCGCATAACCTAACATCTTGATTTAACCTGATATATTAAGATAGCAAAAGGAACTGAAAACTGATGTCTGGTGAATCGCCTAATGTTATAATTTATGATGTAAGCGGACAAGAGATGTCTGTTTCTAATGGGCTGGCTATTCCTACCGCCACTTCTGCATTATTATTTGCCGGCTCAGACGGTACTAATGCACATTATATTTTAATGGATGGCTCTGGTAGAACAATTGTTGCTGGAGCAGGCACGGCAGGCACGCCTACAGGGGGCGTACTGACAATACAAGGCATTTCTGGCGGCACCGTTGTTCCCGTTTCTGGAACGGTTACAGCCAATCAAGGTACAGCAAATTCACTCGCCAATGCTTGGACAACTGAACTTACCGACGGCACTCACGGACCTGTTGCTGTTAAAGCGGCTTCTACTGCTGCTGTTGCAACAGATCCTTCATTAGTTGTTTCCATATCTCCAAATAACACTGTTACTGTTGTTGGTGATGCCGCTTCAGGGTCGGCTTTAGCGGGTAATCCAGTGTTAGTTGCAGGTTCTGACGGTACAGATGCTAGAAATCTTTCTACCAATACATCTGGTAACTTATTAGTGGCCCAGGCTGCTGTCACAGGGGTAGCTCTTGCCGATGCATGGACAACTAAAATCACTGATGCCACAAATGGGCCCGTAGCAGTAAAGCCTGCAAGTACGGCAGCAGTTGCAACCGATCCTGCTCTAGTTGTTGCCATATCGCCCAATAATGCTTTATCATTATCTGCCGCAGATATTACAAATACAGGTGCACTTGGAGCATTAAATGCGACTGTATCGGTTACACATCCTGGACTTGGATCGGTTGGTTTTCAGCTTGCTGCCGGCACGTTGATTGGGACAATCATTCCAGAGGTTTCTTTTGATGGTGGAACCACATGGAATGCCACTTTTTTTGATATCCCAAATACAGGAAATATTGTTACCAGTTTCGTTTTTGGTTCTTCTAACACGGCTACTGCCGCCACTATTGCAGGTGTTGGCGGGGCAGGGCAAACTCGTGTAAGAGTTTCTGCATATACCTCTGGAACTGCTAATATTACTGTTAGAGCTTCAGACATTTCAGATCCATCTCTGCTAAATAGCGGTGCCGCTGGAGCAGCGTTGCCACCAATAGTTGGACAAGTAGGCGGATCAGTAACCACGTCTTCTCCAACATATACGACTGGTACTCTTAATGCATTATCTCTAACGACCGCTGGTGCAATAAGAATAGATGGATCTGCCGTTACCCAGCCTGTTTCTTTGTCAGGGACTGTTACGGTAGTAGGTGATGCAGCATCAGGATCTGCTGTAGCAGGGAATCCAGTTTTAATTGCAGGATCCGACGGAACAGACGCTAGGACCATATCAACAGATGCCTCTGGACATGCCATTGTTTTAGGTGCTCAAACAGCAGAAACAACTGCGGCCTGGACGTCTGCAACTTCGGTTAATGCTACCGCGGCATTGACAGTAACCGGTTATGGAACAATTGCCGTTACTCTTAATCAGGGAACGACCATTACAGGAGGTGTTCTTACTTTCGAAGTGTCAGATACGGTTGCTGGAACTAACTGGTATCCTATTGGCGTTATCTCAAGTTATTCTTCAATCCCAACCTCTACATATACATTAGTAGCTAGCACTAACATTGCTTTCCAGATGAATATTAGTGCTTTCATTCAATTTAGAGTTAGACTATCTACTGTGATTTCTGGCACTGGTACTGTTAATGTTGGTATAGCTGCTAACTATACTTCTGCGCCAATAGAAAATCAACAATTTACTTTGATAACAGATGGTACTCACGGGCCTGTTGCTGTAAAAGCGGCATCGACTGCTGCTGTTGCAACTGATCCTGCTCTAGTTGTTGCCGTATCTCCAAATAATATAGTATCATCTTTATCAGGAGATGTTACAACAACAGGAACATTAGGGGCTCTTAATGCTGCTGTACAAGTGGTGACGGCAGGGTTAAATACAGCTGGATTTCAATTAGCAGCAGGAACATTAATTGGAACTATTTTACCTGAAGTTTCTTTTGATGGTGGCACTACTTGGAATTCTACTTATTTTGATACACCAACTGGAGGAAAGGTATCTACAATTGTGTTTGCATCATCAAACACTGCAACTGCGGCAACTATTGTTGGTGTTGGAGGATCTGGTTTATCGCGAGTTAGAGTTTCGGCTTATACCTCTGGTACTGCCAACGTTACTGTTCGCGCTACTACTAGAACCGATCCTTCCGTTCTATTTGCTACTCAAGCCGGACTTGTTTTACCGCCAGCCGTTGCTGTAATAGCCGGATCTGACGGAACTGATGCTAGAGCCATTACAACTGATACATCAGGAAGACTAATGGTGATTGGAGCGGCAGCTGCCGGTGCGGCTGTTGCTGGCAATCCAGTTTTAATTGCAGGTTCTGACGGTACAGATGCTAGGACTTTGCTTACAAATGCTTCTGGTAATTTGCTAATAGGGCAAGCCTCTGCAGATGTTACTAGTACTGGCGCGCTAGGTGCTCTAAATGCCACCGTATCTGTTACTCATCCAGGATTAACTGCCGTAGGCATGCAACTTATAGCTGGTACGTTGATTGGAACTATTATTCCTGAAGTTTCTTTTGACGGTGGTACAACTTGGAATTCAACGTTTTTTCATAATCCAGGAACTGGTGTCATTGTTAGCAGTATAGTTTTTGGATCTGCTAATACGGCAAACGCCGAATCCATTGTAGGAGTAGGCGGGGCAGGCATGACTCGTATCAGGGTGTCTGCATATACCTCTGGAACTGCTAATATTACTGTTAGAGCCTCCGATATTACTACTAACGTTTCTTTGCTTAGTCAGGCAGCTACTGGTTCTGCTGTACCGCCAGTCACACAACAAATTGGTGGCTCTGATGGTACTGACATTAGAACGTTGTCAACAGATACTTCTGGCAAATTAAAAACAGATATTTTTGGAAACGCTGGCGCAATTATGGATGCCGTCATCACCGCGGCCACAGCACCAGCAAATGGAATTGCACATTTAAATGTTTATCAAACGACGGTGCCAGCATTAACGGCTGGACAATCTGTTGCCAGTCAGTCTGATACTACTGGCGCATT